>Ga0228703_1000052_pt1 | contig 125093 bp, 157 predicted proteins | sample McNCre217_Aug_MG_3_FD_178020 | JGI IMG/M metagenome (GOLD analysis project Ga0228703, IMG submission 178020) | Freshwater microbial communities from McNutts Creek, Athens, Georgia, United States - 29-17_Aug_MG | ecosystem: Environmental > Aquatic > Freshwater > Creek | place: USA: Georgia... | reverse complement strand
GAGAACCAGCATGTAGGCTATTAGCAACAACCACCCGAGCATGTGGCTAAAAGGCTCTAGCCCCCACTTTCTGGGCTAGTGATAGTGATGGATGGGAGAAACCCCTTCTACGCAATAAAATGGATTGCCGTCCAGCGTAGAGGGGGTTTCTTTTTTTCTTTTTTTTTTGCGTGGAGAAAAAATAAATACGCGGATCCAACACGGGGTGTTGTTGATTTGACTTTTGATGGAAGGGGGTGGTAGGATTGAGTTATCGCTGAAGAGGAGTAGGCGGAAAGGGACAGAAGAAGTGAAGAAGATTGCGTTGCAGATTGCGTCTAATGGCGATGTGACAGAGTTGGACATTAGCGAGAACTCGCTCAAGGTTTTGCAGACTGCCGTTGATGGATACATTGAAGCAGTAGACATTTTCGAAGACCTCACCATGTGGGTGAACGAGGAGTTTCTACTTCGTAGCGAGCCAGACCCAAACGCCATTGCGTCGGTTATTTTCTCTATGGTTGGCGGAAGTTACGCTATTCATGGAACAGTCGTTCTCACAGGTGGAACTGACGAAGAGGGCAACACTCTAGGGCTAAGCCCAGACATTGCCGAGGAACTAAAAGGTTTCATTGTCGAGGCTAAGGCTGAGATGATGATTTAGGTTTATTGTCCCTCAACAATAAATAAGGGAACACGGGTTAGATGCGCAAGCGTCTAGCCCGTTTTTCTTTTGTCTGACGGTTGGTTGCCTCAGAGAAAAAATAAATACGCAGCGGGGCGGGCGGGGCAAACAAATGACGACACTCGTTGGAAGTTGTTGAAAATGTCCGAGGTATCTGGTATAGTTTGATTGTTAGCAGAAAGGGACAAGAGATGCTAAAGACAGAACGAAAGAATGATTACGCAGAGTTTGCGTTCGAGGAAGTTATGCGTCTTGCTGGTGGCAAGAGCGAATACTCACCTCACATACTTGCCGCTATCTGGGCAGAGTGCCACAGAAACAAGCAACTACAAACCCTAGCAGGTATGTATCTAGTTGGCTCAAGCGAGCGTGCTGATAAAAACCTAAAGGCGTTGCGTGCCGAGATTTTCAAGATTTTCTTGGAGCGTTAGAGATGTTCGCTTGGCTAGTTATTGTTGTAATTATTGTTGTATTCGCCAATGCGTTTTCGGAGCAAGGCAAGAACAAACAAAAACCGCAATACACACGAGCAACTAACACGGAGAAGTTTGTAATCGGCGACTTGGTCCGTATCAAGGGTGAGAGCCACGAGTGGGCTATTGTTCAGATTTTAGATGACAATCGAGTATTGCTGGACTACAATGATGACGGTAATGACTACGAGGCATTATTGGTGGCAGGTATGGAAGAAGTGGGGTTGGCATAGTGAAAACTATTTGGTATCGGTTCTGGTATAAGTTCTGGCGTAGCGTTGGGTCGGTAGCGTTCTTGGCTTTCCACACTTCGCAGACCTTGGCTCACAAGTCGTATCTCGCAGGTGGTCGCAGAGGTCGTAGAGCGAAACGCCCCCTCACGGCTATCTATCGCTTTTTCCAAAAGGTGCGTGGTTCTTTTGCCAGAGGATAAAACAACTGACCGAGAGGGTATCTCGGTGATGTTCAAGGGCTTGGCAGTAGGTTGTTGGTTCGTTGCCGTAGGTGGCTTCATAGGCGGTGGCTACGCTGGGCGAAACCTTGGATTGCTAGTTGCCTTGATTATCGGTGGCGTGGTTTGTCGTTTCTTTCAGAAATGGTTTGCTGACGAATAACCCAAAGATTTGACCCCTTACCTGAAAAGGTAGGGGGTTTCTTTTTTTTGGTCGAGGTGGCGAGTGTATTTATTTTTTCTTGAGATGAGATGATGAGCGCAACTTTCAACGAATGGCTTTGACTTTCGTTAGTTGTTGGTGTATGATTGAACTATCACCAAGGACAGGTGATAACACAACAAACAGAGGGACAAAATGAAACACTTCAACAACGCAGGCGTGGAACTGATTTCCGTAACCGAGGCTCTAGTAGAGGCAGAAGCCTCAAAGCGTTTGGGCTACAAGTCGAACACTAACTACACTGGAACTGCCGTCTACAACTTTGTGAACTACAAGACCAAGGACTTGAAAGTTCAGGGCAAGGTTGGAACTGTAAAGTTCTTTACTGCTAGTGCTGTTCGTAAGTTGGTCGCTGACTACATCGAGTTGCACACTGCCCCGAAGATTTCAGGTCACACGGTTCGTCAGGTGAACACTCTGCTGGAAAAGGCAAAGTCAGACCCTGCTGTTGCCAAGTATCTGGTTCAGGTGCTTACCAAGGTCGCATAGGTTTTCAAGCAAGCCCCCGTCGCAAGGCGGGGGTTTTCTTTTGCCGTGCCGAAGTCGAGCGTATTTATTTTTTCTAGCAGCCGGCGGGAGCAATGAACGAACACGGCTATTCGTGGGAAGTTAGCAAAATGTCGGTGGTGCGTGCTAGTATCTAGTTACCTTTTGAAAGGGGTTTGAAATGTTGGAGTGTATCAACTGTGGCGAGGCGTATGACGAGAACAATGTCCCGTTGTGTGCTGGGTATGATGATGGCGTAACCAAGTGCGTAGATGTTCGTATGTGCGAGGGTTGCGAGGAGAACGAGGCGCAGAGTGGTGACGACTTGTGCGAACGTTGCGAGCGTGAGTGGGCGCAGGAGCGAGCAGACCGCGAGTGGGATTATTGGCACGCCTAAAAAGGATTTGACTTTTTGGTTTTATCTGGTAGGCTTGACTTATCAGCCAAGAGGTTGAGTAAACGAAAGAGGGACAAAATGAAGTTTGTAATCCGCCGAGCAGTAGTTGCTCTAATCGCTATGCCAGTAGTTGCTGGTGCTTATGTTCTAGGCTGTGCCGTTCTAATCGGACTTGGTGCTGGTGCTAGTTTCACGGTGAATGAGGCTTGGGTAAATGGTTTTGAGATTGCTGGTGCTTGCGCTCTAGTGTTCACCTTTAGCACTCAGTTGAACAACTGGTTTGAAAAGGTAGGTGCGTAATGTCGGGCATCGAGATTACTGTCTACAACGCAGACCAAAGCATAGTTTGCCAGCCCTCGTATGAGGCTCACACTATCGAGCGTGCCAGCGAGATTATTCAGGCAACCAAAGGATTGCTAAAGGCTGGGCAGACCATTAGCGTCAGAGCCTACTAGGTTTCAAGAAAAGACCCCTTGCTTCGGCAGGGGGTTTTTCTTTTGTCTGAAGTTCGTGGGAAGTTGAACACGGCTGATTTCGTGCGAACGCACGATTTTTTGAAAGGGGAGCGTATTTATTTTTTCTTGGCAGACCCGCTGGGCGTGCCAGGATTTGACTTCAGGCGATTTAGAGGGTATGATTGTTGTATCAATCAGGTTGGTTGATAGCACCACCAGATAGAGGGACAACAAGATGAGCAACTACCTAAACCCAAACGAGGCAACCGTTGGTATGCCAGCAACTTACTGTATTGGCAGTGACCGTTACGCAACTGCCGTGACCGAGATTTTCCACTTCAAGACTGGCGCAAAGGCTGGACAGGTAAAGGCAATCCTCGCAGGAACTCGTATGTTCACACTTCGCACCAAGGGTCGCAAGGCTGGCTACCTTGTTCGTGAGGGCGGGGACTATGGCGTGCTCCACCTCGGCTGGGCTGAGGACTATCGTGACCCCCACTTCTAAAGAGTAGGACAGAGGAGGCTCACCCGAAAGGGTGGGCTTCTTTTTTGTCTAGGGGGTCTTGATTTTTTTGCATAGCGTATTTATTTTTTCTCGCACGGTAGATGACACGGCTATTCCAAAAACTTTTTTCAACTTTTTTCGTGTTTCGATTTGACATTAGGCAAATACCCCTGTAATGTTGGTATTACCAACAAAGGTTGGATAAATAAAAAAGACAAAAGGACAAACCGAAATGGCAGTAGCAACCAAGAGCAACAAGACCACCAAGACCGCAAAGACCACCAAGGTCGAACTAACCGAGGCTGGCGTAAAGGCTCTCAACGCTTTCAACAAGGCAAAGCAGGCAGAGGCTAAGGCAAAGGCTCTCAAGGCTAAGGCAGAGGCTATGCTTCGTGCCGAGTTGGGCGAGGCAACCGAGGCAACTGTTCAGGGCGTAGTTGCCGTCAAGGTAATCGCAAGCAAGACTTCTTCGTTTGACCGCAAGGCTCTGCTGGAGAACTACCCAGAGGCTTATGGCGCAACCTACCGTGAAACCGAGTATGACTACCTAAAGACCCTCTAAGGGTCGCTAGGTTCAAGCCCACTCACCCGCAAGGGCGGGTGGGTTTTTCTTTTGCCGTGGGTCGGCTAGGGGGTTGGAGAAAAAATAAATACAGATAGCACGGCAGGTAACACGGCTTCATTGGAAGTTTGTTGGAAGTTTGCTAGGTTTTGGTGTTTTGATTTGCTTTGATTTGGTTACCCTGCTATGCTTGCTCTTACAAGCAGTTCAAACCAACCCAAGGAGTTTCCAGATGTCAGCAGTAGTTACCACCCCAGCAGTTGCCGTAGAGGTTCTAGGTCAGAGCGTGACTATCGCAGACCGCCACTTCACTTTCGCAGAGTTGTCTGCCGTTCTATCCCCTGCCGAGATTGTGCTTATCTGCCGTGCCTTGTCGCAGGCTTCCTACGACAACCGTGACTTCGAGGAGGGCTGGGCAATGGGAGTGCTTTCCAATAAGTTTGACCCAGCCTATGCCGAGGCAGTAGCCAGCCTCTAGCGCAGGCATACCGACAAGCCCTCTGCCGATAGGCAGGGGGTTTTTGTCTTGCCGTAGGTGTTTGCCGTAGCCCAACCATAGCCAAGGCGTTTGCCGTGGCACACCCTAGGCAGGCTTCTAGAGGGGCATAGAGGGCTTTAGGTATTCATTCCTAGCGACTTATCAAGAATGTAGGCAAAGGCTTCCTAGGGGCTTCTAGGGGCTTTCTAGGCTATGTTCGCTTATCTAAGCACTCATAGACCTCGCCTAACCCAGCCCAGCCAGCCCAGACCAGAGTCTAGGCAAGTAGACCCAGCCCAGCCTCTAGCAACTTCTAACCAAGCCCAGCCCAGCCTTAGACCAACCTAGGCAGACCTAGAGCCTTGACTTAGTTAGTCAAGCCCACCTAGATAAACAAGAGCCTAGACCTAGATAGACAAGACCCTCTTTACTTAGTCAATGACTATCAACCAGCCAGCCAACCAGCCAGCCAAAGAAAAAATAAAGACAGAGGCGCTAGCACTCGACAGACAGGAGTGCTAACACAACTTCCAACCAGAGAGGCAAGCCCAGACCCCCCACCTCGATTTAGGAAACAATCCGAGGGGTCACCACATATAGCAGCTGCCCTCTCGCACCCCAAAAGCAGTCAGCGTCCACTATACAACACTATGCCGTTTCTGCAAATACCTCCGAATCTCCAGGGAAATAGACCCCCCTTTTCTAAAATCCGGCTCCACAAATTTTCAAAAAAATCGTCCAAACTCTAAAAAATAGACGCCCCTATTTTTACTACTTGACAACGTTCCCACCCCCATGTGATACTCTTTTAAGACGGAGAGCATCCCAGACGCTAAAGGTTTAGGGTGCTCTTTCGTGTACCGTGACAATACAACTGAAAAAGAAAACGAAAACAAGTCCCCAGGACAATAAACGACCTACTAACCAATAGAAAGGCGGTCGCTAAATGAAATGGCTAATTGGAATAGTCAGCATGCTACTGGTAACGGGATGTGCAACACCCCTGAGCCACACAGCAAGCACTCAGTTTGTATTTGCTGACAATATGAAATCGCACATTGAAAATTCAAACGTGATGAATATTGTCAGAGGTGAGACAATTACAAACAAACTTAAGGTAACATCTCTAGACTCGCTCGCAGCTTCTGCAGCGAAAAAAGCGATGCTCCGTAAGTTAGAAACAAATGCATCGAAAATCAGTACCACAGTCCTCGCTCTCAAAAAGACAGTAGGACATACCTTCTATGCATTCTCTGGTGCCAGCCCCTCAGGCTGGGACTGCTCGGGGTTGGTTATGTGGGCGTACCAGCAAATGGGTGTCGAACTCGAACACCGAGCATCTATGCAACAACTAGCAGGGCCTATGACAACCAAGCCTAAGGTCGGCGATATTGTTGCATTTACCTATAAAGGTAAAGGATCCCGATATGGTGCCTACCACGTGGGGATCTATCTAGGAGAGGATAAGATGATCAACGCTCCTAGACCCGGTGCATCAACTGCTATAGAGTCCATCTCTAAGTTTGCCGGTTCTTATAGCACGGTCACTTACACCCGAATCTTGGAAACTTTATAAATCAAAGCCCAAGATATTGAAAAACGACCTGAGCCACGTCGAAAAACTGGCTCTTTTAATTTTTCACTTTCAATTCCAAAACCTTTATGCTAAGATAACGACATGATACTTAATGACCTAGGCACCGCAGTCCTAATTACTGCGATCATCATCTACGGAATCGCTATGATTTCGCTTTGCGTCTACGCACTCCGACTATCTAAGAAGATCCATGATCACGAGGAACTACAGAAGTCACTCCGCATCCGTCATCTTCTTGACCACCACGCCCAAACCCCTCTACTGGGAGTTGTAACCCCCCAAAACACCAAGGATTACGATGTTGCTTAAAGTTCTTTTCTTCCTACGCTTTCTCAACTGGACTGCAGTTTCATCCTTGCTTGCTGCAATTGCTGCAGTAGTAGTGGCGTTTATTTCAACAAACTCCATTGCTCCCGCCATCTCCCTAACCGGATTATCCATCTCTCTAGCCCTTCTGGCATTAAGTGATTAAACCTGGAGATGTCTGCATTTCTACATAGTCCCGTTTTAGTGATAAGCACTTTAGTTTGCTTTATTGGCGTAACACTGCTAGCTTTATTTTCACTGGCTTTCTTAATTACCCTAATTGGAGAGCCTGTAGACCGATATCAAGATATAAATGACGAAGAAGGAGCCCACCACCACTATGAGCACAAAGATAAAGCTCGACGTAGAAACAGCTGAAGATTTCCGAGAGGCACTGCCCTCTTCAGGTCTTTTCGATATGCTCGACTGCGCCCTCTCGGTGCGCTCCAATGCTCTTGCAACTGTTGACGATATTGATCTCATTGTTACCCTTGTTGAGTCCGCCATAAATGTTGTTGACGTTAATATCTCGGCTGACTACGATACCCAGGGATTTCATATCGAAATAATCGAGGTCCCTATTTCCATTGCCGAAGGTAAAAAGAATAAGCCAGCCTCTAAACCAAAACCAGCCCCTGCTATTGAAGACGAAGACGACTTCGATTTTTAGTTGACACGAAAAATAAACCACAGTAAGGTAAAGACATTATGACTACCCACATCAAAAAGAATCAGCAGCTTCCGGAATACATCAACGAAGAGTTCAACATGCTCACAAGCACGGATACTCGTGATGAACTTATTCGCCAACTCCGTAATGCCGGGTGGACCTTGGAGTCCATCTCATCCGCAGCTAAGGTAACCCGTGAGCGTGTTCGACAGATCTCGAAGACCGCATACGTCACCCCTGAGCTAGCTCCTAAGCTTCTAGTTGAAATCCCAACTCCTCCAGTTAAGGCAGAGAAGCCAAAGCCAGAGTACATCGAGCCTCACCCAGATACCCTCGCACGTCTACTCGAGCTTCAGCCGTACGCTCAACAGGTTCGTGCTAATGGAACCAAGTACCGCGAGGAAGGCGAGGAATATACAGCACTTGTTAACCACGCCCACACTGTTGAAGGTGTTACCCTTTACCGCCTTGCAAAGCGTCTCGGTGTTACTCACGGTGCTCTGCGCTTCCGCCTTGTCCGCTACGGCTACAAGAAGCCAGTAACTGCTAAGTCAAAGGTATACACCCCGATTGTTGCGGAGAATAGAGTTTCCAAGTGACCGGATTCAGCTTTAAGAGCACTCACACCCTAAACATCGAGCGTCCAGAGCGTTACGTTAAGCAGTTAAACGCACATCTAGCTAATAAAGCAGAGCTTTACGAGGGTTTTCTACTCTTCCAAGACCTCGGAGCTGGAGAAGCTGAACCTCTAGATAATAAGATTCAGCTCACTGCTTACTCGGATTCCGAAGAAGGTCTTAACAAGATCCAAAATATTCTTGCTAAGCACCTCTACAAATTTGCAAAAGTGACTGACCAAGACCCTATCTGGAATCTGGAGAAGAAAAATGTTAACAATAACTAACTCAGCAGGACAACTTGTAGAGCTTGAAGATGTAGTAATTATTGGTTCCGGCCCTGCCGGTTACACCGCCGCTATCTATGCAGCACGTGCTGGACTGAGCGTTACGGTTGTTGCAGGCTCCCTCGAGCCGGGTGGCGAGCTAATGAAGACCACTGAAGTAGAGAATTACCCCGGCTTCCAAGTGGGAATTCAGGGTCCAGAGCTCATGGCAAACCTTCAGGAGCAGGCAGAACGCTTCGGAGCCAAGATTATCTATGAAAATGCTATAGATCTTCTCAAAACTGACGATCCAGCCTACACGGTATCCCTTGAATATGGAGAATTTATCCATACAAAGGCCGTAATTGCCTCTACTGGGGCTGCGTACCGCAAGCTAAACGTTGATTACGAGGCAGAAAACCGCCTTGCAGGTCATGGAATTAGCTACTGCGCCACTTGTGACGGCTTTTTCTTTAAGGATAAGTACGTTGCTGTCATCGGAGGTGGAGATTCTGCCCTTGAAGAGGCCAACTTCCTCACTAAGTTTGCTAAGAAAGTCTTCCTAATCCACCGCCGAGACTCATTCAAGGCCTCTAAGGCAATGCAGGATAAGGTTTTCAACAACCCAAAGATTGAAATCATCTGGAATGCAGAGGTGTCGGAGTTTATTGGCGAGGAAAAGCTAGCCGGAATCACCCTTTCTAATGGCGATGCCCTAGCAATTGACGGTCTTTTCGTTGCAATTGGATCAATTCCACGTGCTGATCTCTTTGATGGCTTGGTTGAACTCGATGATCAAGGTTTTATCAAGGTTAAAGGACGTAGCTCACTCACCGGAACCGACGGTTTATTTGCTTGCGGTGATGTAATTGACCCTAAATACCGTCAAGCAATCACTGCTGCAGCCTCTGGCTGTGTTGCTGCGCTTGATGTTGAAGAGTATCTAGGGTAAATTTAAGGTAGAATAGCCGTATGGGCAAATCAATTATGGAGATTTTGGCTGCTTTGCCGCCAGATGAGCGTGCTCTTGCACTCCAAGACATGGATCCAGACCAACTTCTATGGGACTGGTCTGTCTGGGGTCGCCCGGAGCAGCAAGCTCCTGAAGGTGATTGGAATATTTGGCTTGTTCTAGCTGGTCGTGGTTTTGGGAAGACTCGCCTAGCATCTGAATGGGTTCGTGAGCAGGCAAAATACACCACCACTGGCCAACGTCGTTTCGCTTTAGTTGCTCGTACCGCAGCTGACGTACGTGACGTTATCGTTGAAGGTGAGTCTGGCATCATGAATGTTAGCCCTCCTAGCGAAAAACCTCTATACGAGCCTTCAAAACGTCGTCTAACGTGGCCAAATGGCAATACTGCCTCGCTTTTTACTGCTGATGAACCTGACTCACTTCGTGGTCCTCAGTTCACACACGCATGGGGTGATGAGATTGCAGCCTGGAGACAGACTCCAGATGCCGCAGGTATGACCGCGTTTGATAACTTACGTGTTGGTACTCGTCTTGGCGCTCAGCCAAAGATCCTTGTAACCACTACGCCTAAGCGAACTCCACTTCTTTATAAGCTAATTGAAGAAGAAAAGACCGGTCGAGTAGCAATTACCCGTGGTTCTACTATGGATAATGCTGGAAACCTTGCTTCTGCCTATCTTGACACCATGCTTGGCGTTTACGAAGGTACTTCCCTGGCTCGCCAGGAGCTTTATGGTGAAATGTTGGAGGCTCAAGAAGGCGCTATGTGGACTGAAGAGTCCATTGAAGCCGGACGAGAGAGCTACTACCCACTTTCAACTCCTCTACGAGTTATTGGTGTTGACCCTTCGGTTGCCGAGAACCCTCGAGATGAGTGCGGTATCGTTGTCTGTGCTTCGACCTCGGAGTCTGACCTATATAAGCGCAACGCCTGGGTTCTAGAAGATGCTTCAATCCACGGTTCTCCAACCGTTTGGGCACAAAAAGTTGTAGAAATGGCTCGCAAATGGGGCTGTCCAGTTGTCGCTGAGGTTAATCAGGGTGGTGCATTGGTTAAAAATGCTATCCATACCATCGATCCAAGCATTAAAGTGCTTGAAGTTCACTCAAAACAGGGTAAGCAACTGCGTGCAGAGCCTATTACCCTTGCTTACGAGCAGCAACGTGTTCACCACGTAGGGTATTTGTCTGATCTAGAGACTCAGATGATCTCATGGGTACCTGGAGAAGGTAAATCACCGGACCGAGTAGATGCTTTGGTGCATGCTTTGACCGCACTTCTCATCAAACCTCCTGCTGGATTTACTGGCGGTAAGATCCGAGCTCGTTCTATGTCCGACAGAAAGATCGGATTACCTCAAACTGGACGCGGATCTACTGGCCGCGGGGCAGGAATCTTCCGAGTACGATGAAAATACTTCTAGATGTTTTTCCAGCGCACGTAGTTGCTGCTGCACCAGGCCAATTCGAGTCCGTAGAGGATATTAAGTCAGATCCCCCGACTCCAGGAACGCACTATGTAGGCACCACCCGCGTAATCATCACCGAAGATATGATTCTGGTTGCTCAGGATAGCCCAGAAGGCGCTAAGATTGTATTTCGGGAGAGATATCACACACTCATCAATGGCGTTGAGAATAGAGTAATTACCGATTCAGGCAAGATGTTGGCCTTTAAAAAGGACACAAATTGTGGCTGCGGGTCTAGATTACGTGGTTGGAACCCATATAAGACCATAAACTCTATAAAGGACCCAGACTAATGCTAGATCTATTCCCATTCCTACTTTTGACCTTAGCCGCGTTCAGAGTTACCCGTTTAATCACAACTGACACCATTCTGGAGCCAGTACGTAATAAAATCTGGTCTAAATGGCCGCCAAGTACTCAGTTTGGATACCTTTTCACCTGCAACTGGTGTACGGGAATGTGGGTAGCAGGCGCAACTATAGGATTCTACGCACTCTTTCCATATCAGACGCTTATGGTATCATTAGTACTGTCGATATCTGCACTCGTTGGGATTATCTCAACCCACCTAGATCGCTAAGCACAGGGAGATCCCTTGGGAATTTTCAAGAAGAACCAGAACCAGATGCCAAGAGTGGCACCTGGTCCTCAGATTAGAGCAGCTGCGCCTCGCAACACGACTCCAATCGCACCTGGCGTTTCCATGGACTCGTTCGGAATCATCTACGCAGAGCCTGCTGCATTCAACTCTCCACGTCCACTGACTGCTGCTGCAGCTCAAATGAAGATTGGCGATGCAAACGAGGCTACCCAGTTCAAGCAACGCCGTCAATCAGCTGCAGCTAGCTGGCAAGCAGAGGCCTGGGAGTACTACGACGCCATTGGTGAAATTAAGTACGCCTTCAATCTAGTTGCAAACGTTGTTTCTCGCATCCGCCTATACGCTGCTGTTGTTGATGACCCAGCCGAGGCTCCGGTTTCAGTAAAGAAGTCTTCGACCGTTTCTCAGGAACTAGCAACTGCTGCAGAGCGTGCACTTACTCGTCTTGATTCAGCTTATGGAGGCCAGGCAGGTCTTCTTAAAGATGCAGCTCTAAACCTTCAGGTTACTGGAGAATGCTACCTTGTTCAGGTTCCAGAACGTATCGGCTCACGCTTGCCCGAGTCATGGGATATCCGTTCGACAGATGAGCTCCAGGTCGATGCTCGTGGTAACTATGTAATCAGCCCTATGCGTGATGTTTCTGGTGGATCTTCAAGCCAGACCAGCAAGAATGCAATCAAGCTTCCTTCAGATGCTTTCATTGGTCGCATTTGGAAGTCTCACCCTCGCTACTCTTTGGAGTCTGACAGCTCGCTACGCGGCCTCTTAGACCTCTGTGCAGAACTACTGCTTCTTAACCGTACTTTCCGTGCTACGGCCCGTTCTCGCCTCAATGCGGGTGCACTCTACCTACCTGATGGTCTATCGGTTGCAGCGTCTCCAGACCCTGACTACCCATACGACGAGAATGGCGAGTATAACGAGCTTTACAACGCTGAAGAAGCAGCTGATGATTTCGAGGATCAACTCCTCGACGCAATGACTACTCCGATTAAAGACGAGGATTCTGCCAGCGCTGTAGTTCCACTGATTATCCGTGGTCCATCAGAGCTTGGTGACAAAATCAAGCAGTTCAAGTTTGAGCGTTCATTCGACGACTCGCTGGTTGCTCGTGCTGACCGAGTTCTTGACCGCATCATGCAGGGTCTGGATGTTCCAAAGGACATCGTTTCTGGTCTTGCCAACGTTAAGTACTCTAATGCTCTGCAGATCGACGAGTCACTCTACAAGGCCCACATCGAGCCAATGATGCTTCTAATTGCAGATGCTTTGACAGTTGTCTATCTGCGTCCATATCTAATCTCAATTGGCTATGAAGAGCAGGAAGTAAACCGCCTCAACGTTTGGTATGACCCAAGTCTGATTGCCACTCGTAACGACCGTGCAGCAGATGCTGACGCTGGTTTCGATAAGATGGCAATTTCATATGATACCTGGCGTCGTACTCATGGATTCTCTGACCAGGATGCACCAACTCCAACTGAAGTTGCTCTACGCCTGATTATCGAGAAGGGTGCAGTTGATCCTCAGACTACTGCATCAATTCTTGGTGGTATTGCCCCTGAACTTATGCAGAAGGCATTCAACGCCAACCAAGAAGCCTCTAAGGCTCCAATGCCTCAGGATGTTCTAGATGCTCTATCTGGAAATCCAGGAGCACCAGCAGCGACAGAAGCTACACCAACATCACCACCACTAGCAGAACCAGGGGCATAACATGGCCGATTTTGAACAGAATATTCCACTAGCCGAGCAGCTTGCTCACGTTCTAGGCGATACAGTTGTAGCCAAGTTCTTGGCACACGGTTATCACTGGAACGTAAAGGGCTTTGACTTCAAGGAGTTCCACGCTTTCTTTGAAGAGATCTACAGCGAGTTCGATGATGCAATCGACCCGCTAGCAGAGAACATTCTCAAGCTTGGTTTTGATGCACCATACCTTCTGGAAGATTTCACTACTCTTACTTGCATCCAGCAAGAGCGCATTGAGAATGGCTCAGCTAACGAGATGGCTCAGTCGCTACTGAAGATCAACAATGGTGTTGTCGACCACTACAAGGAAATCTTCACTACCGCAAATAGTATGAACGAGCAGGGAATTGCAAACTTTGTTGCAGACCAGATCGATCGTCACCAGAAGATCTCGTGGCAGCTACGTGCAACCCTAAGCCTGCAATAACTCTTAAAAAGTTAAGACCCGCCACGCCTATCAACGATGCGCACCAGGCGGGTCTCTTTTTATTCAAATAAGATATAATCCCGTACTATAAACTAATATAGACGCCTTTTACGGATAAGTTTACTCGAAGGATTTTTATGTCCAAGCTTTCATTTGCACAGAAGACCGCTTTAGTTGCAGCAGCTGGTTTTAATGACGGTGCTAACAAGGGATTCTGGCGCAAGCAGTGGCGTGATCGCCTCGGCAAGTGGGCTGAGATGGGCCGTGGCATTGATTTCAAAATGCAGACCAAGAGTGGTGTTGTAGATGGCCACGGTGTTTTTATTGGTGGAACCGATAAGCCAGGCTTTGGACGAGTAATGGTTGAAGGCCAAGAGAATAATGGCCTCCCATCTGGTGTCTATCACATTGCCTCGGCTAATGGTCAGGAATACGCAGCTCGCCTACCAGAGGGTGCACTTAAGGACCAGGGCATCGAGCTCAAAGACACTATGGGTAACAATGTTGGTGACCGTCAGGCCAGCGACATTCAAAGCCTAGAAGGTACTCAGATTGATCCGATTACCGAGGAAGACCGAAAGCTTTCTAAGGAAGCTCCAAACCCTGAACAGGCAAAACTCATCCAACAAGAGCGTGATAACTCTCCTGTTGCTAAACTTCCTGCTGGATCAGAGAGCCGCCTATCTTCTGAAGAGCTACAAAACCTTATGCAGGGAGACTCTACTGCTACTGATGCCAAAGATTCTCCAGAAGCTTCTGGATGGTCCAAGGGAGAAGCTGGACGTAATCGTCCTGGCCAGACATACTACTACACCAAGGTTGGAAATGTTCGCCTAGGCGCTTACACCTATCAAGGTGAAAATACTGTTCAGGTTAATGGCGAGAACTTCACTAACTATTATGACAATTGGTCAGACTTCCAAAAGGATCTCCCTAACTTCCTAGAGCAAGACAAGAAGATGTCTATCGCCGAGGCAAAATCTCTTCTTAAGCCTTACGACACCGATGGCTCTTTGTCAAAGATGATTGATAACGGTGCTAATGGTACTGATATCGCAACTGCTCTTCTTTCCAATGAAGACTGGAAAAAAGATTCGCAGATTGCATTTGACTCCAACTGGGCCGATAATCGCACCCGCGAAGAAAATGCAGCTCATAGCCGCACTGGAAACGCTCGCTCAGCTCAGTTTGTCCTTGACCGTTTTGCTCCAGAGCAGAATAAGGGATCTAAGGAAGATGCTATTGCTGCAGACCTATTCAAGGCAGCCATAACTGGAAATGATCTTCCTACTATTGACTCTCTAGAGTCAAAGCTCCAGGATAAGGGTTCAGAGCCAGATGATAAGTTCCAGATGGATCCATGGCTATATCAAATCACTCCTGGATCAGAGATTGACTACAATGACTACGTTGTTAATCCAGAGAACTCAGATCAAATTCTTAAGGTTAAGGACTTCAACCCTAGCGACATGGATGGAGCTACCGAAGTTCTCAATGTTGTTGGTGTTGATGAAAATGGAAATGAAGTAACCTTTAAGCTTCCAGAAAATAAAGAATTCCGTAAGGTAATGGAATGGAAGGCAAAGCCAAATTCCACTCAGGTGGATTCGACTCCAAAGGATATTGCACCAGAGAATGCCGTTTATGTAGCGCTTAAGGATCTCCAAGCTGGAGATAAGTTCTACAACGAGAGCGGCGACCTCATGGGAACCGTTGACTCAACTGAGCCTGCTAAGGATCCAGAGAAGATCAAGGTTAACTACACTAATGCATCTGGCGAGAAGAAGTTAGTCGTCAGCTATGGTGAAAATACCTATGCAACTGACCGTAAGCCAGAAGATAATGCTCAGGCTCCGGAAGCTGCACCTGCAGAACAGCCAACCCCTACCGAGACCCCCGCAGTAGAGGCCCCGGCTGAACCTACTCCAGCGGTAGAGGCTCCTGCAGAGCCAACCCCTATCCAGGAAGTTGCCCCTACTCCGGAAGCCCCGGTAGAACCTAAGCCAACACCAACTAACGTAAAACCAAAGCCTCGTGCCAATGATACCGGTAAATTAATCCCTCGCCCTAAGTTCACTGAAGGCCAGTTGAATCAGCTTCGTAAGACAAAGCTTGAAGGTTTAGTTGATGATACTGGTGCTGCTGTTCTTGAATACGATTCAAATGGCAAGCCTTACCAGCCTAAGGATCCTAACGCCATGCTTAACTTCTTGGCTAAGGTATATCCAAACGCTAAGTTCAATGATCAAGGCCAACTAGTGCTCATGCGCCAGGTCTCGAACGAGAATGGCAAGAAGATCCAATGGGAAATCCGTGCAGCAAACTCGGGTGACAAGAAGATCATCTACATGTTTAACTTCAAGGATCTAAATACTGGTCAGGAAGAGACTCTCATCCACAAGGATGCCCGTGACTCTGTTCAGGCTCTACTAGGTAAAACCAATAGCCCTGAAATGCTTGCTGATATTCTGACTGGAATTGAAACCCGAAAGTTTGGTCGTTTTGATACAGCCAATGCTAGAGATATTCTAGAGCGTGCTCATTACTTCACTCTTCAAGGTCGTACCAAGAATATTCGCGATCTAGTGAATCACTATGCAAATGGTTTTGCTGCCAGATTCAATCCTAAAAATGGTACTCAGCTAGAGGCCGAGGTTAAATCGCTATTCGACTCATTCTGGGCCGGAGATAGTGAAACTACTAGACAACGTATGCTGGCTGTGTTCGGCAGAATCCCTATGGACAAGCAGTCACACGCAATTGCCCGCAAGGCTCTACGCGATATGTTCCGTGATCGTTATCCTCACGAGTCTGGTCGTAAATTCGGTGCTCTTGTATCTACTGCTTCTGCAACAGTTCGCGGGCAGCAGTTTGACACCCCCGAGACCAGAGCAATTCCTTATTCATCTGCAAATAAAGTTGATGCAGTAGAAGAGGGAATGACCGTTGAGTATACCAACAATATTGGAGAGAAGTCTGTTCTTAAGGTTATTGCTCGTCAGAAGGTAAATACTGCCAACCCTACTCAGAGTGGCGATATTTTTGATTACGGTGACTACGTAACAGTTCAAGATATGAATGGTGTACAGAGCTCACTTCCAACAACTAAGTTAGCTATCCTGAAGGATCAGAAAACCCCTCTAACTGCATACAAGGGACGTGTCCAAGGTCGACGACTTCGTGAAGCACGTGGATTTACTTACAACCCGACTCAGTTGCGATTCCCTGATCAGCCATCTATCCCGGACCGTGTCATGCTTGTTGACGACCTAACTCCTGGAGATAGCTTCTATGGCAAGGGTGGAAATAACCTAGGTCACATCGTTGAAGTAGTTCCAATCACTGGTAAGGATGACAAGCCAGGTTATGGAATTATGTATATCGATGGCAATGGTGACATCCACAAGGTTGCTGTAGCTTCGGGCGAGAAGCGTGGACCTAATGTACAGATTAGCGATGCTAAAAAATCCTCTATAGCAGAGCCAACTCCTGCAGCAGAAACACCTGTAGGTAAAGTTATTAATAGTAACACCGATGAGTCTGATCCTGATTTTGATCTAGAGTCAATTCAGTTCACTACTGACCCTAATACAGTAGAGAAGCCTAAGTCTGTTGGTCTTGACTTCAATCTTCCTTCTAACGCAGTACGTCGTTCAGAGGAGCAGCTACAGTTAAACGAGCAGATCCAGGCAGAGATTGACCAGATGACTGCCGGACTAACTACTGCCATGGGACCAAACTGGACTTATGACAAGAGCTCATTCCAGGCTTCTTCGTTCTATAGCGCAGCGGCTTTCGATGAACTAGTTGCCAAGGCTAAGGAATCACACCCTGACCTCTCGGAAAGCCAGATTAGAACCCTTCTTGAACTCCAGCATGCTAAGGCATCTGGTTACTTTGCTATGAGCAAGGACCAGATTATGGATCGTATATTCCAGGAAGCTGCTACATACAGTAAGGCCGATGGTGTAGTTCAAAAGCTTCAAATTGATGTAGCTAAAACTAAGGATGGCCAGATCGAGCTAGCTGTAACTCCTGAAGAGAAGGCTAAATATGACCAGGCACTTTCTGACATCGAAAACTTTGCATCAAATGCCAAGATGGGACCACTATTTGACCCACAGAAGCACAATATCCGCATTGTAAATGGATCTGGTAAGTTTGCAGACCTATATAAGTCAGCTGGGTGGACCACCTCAACTAGAGGCCAAATTGCAAACCAAGTGCTTGGTGTAAATATTTCGATGCCTACAAAGGATGATAAGAAGACTGTATCGATTCTGATCAATAACAGTCTGCTTAGAAGTGGTGCAGGTCCAGAAGGATTCGTTAATCCAATTGGTGACACCCTAACTCACGAGTTTGGGCACACTGTACACCGAACCTTAGAGGATTCGAGCTTCTATGGCGGTCCTTACGCTAAGGCATTCAAGGAATACATCACTCGTTATGGAAAGTCTAAGCAGGAAGAACACTTTGCCGAGTCCTTCTCTAAGTACATCCAGACCGGCCAATCAACTCCAACATTCTTCCAGTTCCTACAATCTGTTGGCTTAGCGTAAAGAATAGGATAGGATTTATTCATGGCAGATAGCACTAACGAAAATATCGTAACCGTAATCATTGATACCCCTGAGGGTGCAGAAGAGAAAGAGATTGACCTAGAGTCGCTCTCTCTCGAGGAGCTTGCTCAGCTTGCTCAGTTTGCTCCCGGTATCAAGGACTACTACGGTACTCGACTTATCGCAGAGCTCGGTAAGTAATTTACTACTATGGTAAAATAATAGTTAGCGCTAGCTAGCTATAGACTAGGAATGCAATGGCTGAACAAATTCAAGATCAACCGAGTGACCTTATCACTCTATACTGCTACGTCAACAAGAAGACAAATCTTGTAGAGGCGATAGTTGCATACAGCCTTTTTGGTATGAATATCCGAGTAAACAGTGACTGGGAGATTCTAAAGCGCACTGATCCAAAGCTTGCTGAATATTTAAATAGCGATGACTACCGCACCTTCCGCGTTGACTGGGACCTAGAGCCAACTCCTGCAGCTGATCTCGATCCTGAAAATGATGAAGAGTGGGAGCACCAGCTCGTTCAGATGTGGGACAAGGGAGAACCTATCTCCACCAATGACTTGACCAAGTATAGTCATGAAGTAAATACCTCTGCAGCCGTGGATAGAACTCCCGAAGCAGACGACTCCGAGGAATAAAATGATCGAGTTCATTGGAAGAGACGGAGATCTTTCTCTGTTTGGTGGAGACTCTAAGGGAGTTATTGTCAACACTTCACTAAGTATTGTTGTACAAGTTGGCGACCTAGATACCCTTTCCACGGCATTCCAATGGGATAAGAGAGGAACCTCCTTCTCTAACAATGATCTTGATCTGGCTACTGATGCTGCTGTAGAACTTAACGCTAAGGCAATTATTGCTGCGGCTAGCCGTATGTACACTATCCCTGGTGGAGTACAGGCAGAAGCTAAAAAAGCGCTTAAGTGGCATGCAGACGAGCACCGAGGTGGTACTCCTGTTGGTATGAACACTGCTCGCACGCTTGCAAAGGGCGGACAGATCGGCCTTCACAAGATTCGCCACATTGCTAAGTACTTCCCTCGTCACGAGGTTGACAAGAAGGGTCCGGGTTGGAATCCTGGAGAAGATAACTTCCCTTCAAATGGCCGCATTGCTTGGGCCCTCTGGGGTGGAGACGCTGCGCAACGCTGGGCATCTGCAATCGTAGAGCGTGAGAACAAGAAGGCTATCACTGCTGGTGGTTACGAACTTCCTGGATATGACAACTACCTAGAGCCATCAGACTTACCTGAAACCTACGATCCATTTGTTGATGCAAATGATTTTGATATTGACAATGGTCCAGAGTTTATGATCCGTGTTCGCATGGATGGTACTGGAATCGATCGTCTTTACAAGGTAGAAATTGATGGAACCGTTTGGCTCTGGGATGGTTCGGCATGGGATAACCTAGGCCATGTTGATGGTGATGTCTATATGTACGACATGGAACTAGATGATCCATACGATACCTGCGATAAAGACCACTTTATTATTGATGCGAGCTCAGCTGTAATTGTCTCTGCTCTATTCAAGGAAACACCATATGGTCGTATCTCCGTTGATGCCATCGACGAGTTTGAAGCCAACTTAGCTGCAGATGCATTAGGTGAGATTGACGTAGAGTTTATCGATCGAGTCATTACTGCTGCTGCTCCTGGAGCAGCCGGGTATACCTCACTTCCTTCAACGACTACCGATGGTAACTACACCCCTGCAGAGCGTTCGGCTAATACTGCTAAGCAGGTTAGAGATGCAAACGGGCGTTTTGCTAACCAGGGTGACCGTGTTGTAGTTGGTGGAGATCGAGCTAATGGTTCTGGAACTGTAACTAATACTGACAATGGTAAGGCTACAGTTAAGTTGGACAATGGAAATACTATTTCTATCGATGGTAAGTTCATGCAAAATGAGTCTGAGTTCATGAAAAACCACACCATGCCCCAGTCTTCCGGCATGCCTCTAGATCTTTCTGGGATTCTTGGAAAGCCTAGAATGCCAGAGGGTTCTAAGGCTCAACTGCCTGGAACTCTGAAGCCTTATTCGAGCGGCGATCTAAAGCAGATGCTTAGCAGCTGGCCAAAGTATGTAAGCAATATGCGTGCTGGATATAGAGCTGTTACTCAGAAGGACGTAGCTCAGTGGGCTCGACAGTCTGGAAAGAATGTTGCTCCTGGTGGTTTAGACCTGAAGCAGATCAATAACTCATAATCCCCTGTATATTTTCAAAGTATACTGTTAATAGCGACTATACGCGTATTCCTAGGAGATTCAACGTGAGCGAAGCCGTAACTTCTACAACAAATGTTGATGGAAAAGACGCTGCTCTTACTCCCGAGACTTCGGATGTCCCACCAAAATATCTGGCTGTAGTTTCTCCAGATGATTTAGGTGCTGTTATGGATCTACTGGCTATTGTTCCAGCAAGTGCAACTAGCACTGAACCAATGGTGTATCAGCGTAAAGACCAAAAATGGGTTCCGTCAGATCAATATCTCCGTGACCTAACCTCTCCAACCCCACCTCTTGTAGTTAAACTGCAGGGGGAGGACCTTAATTCAGTTCTAAAGCAGGTAGATGGCCTAGAAGCTGTCCAATCTAGTGCATTTGATCTAGATTCACATCTACTTTCCTTCTGGGTGGACTCGCTAACTGCAGCTGGAGGGCTAGACCGCAACCGTGGTAACGCAGAGAAGCTACGCCGCTACTGGGTACACGGAGAAGGTGCTGCAAAGATCCGCTGGGGTACCCAGGGTGACTGGGCAAGATGTGTTCGCCACTTAGAAAAATACCTTGGTGAAAGAGCTAAGGGTTATTGCCAACTACGTCACAAGGAAGCTATGGGAGTCTATACAGCTACCCACGCTAAGGAAGATCGTAAACATGGATAACCAAGAATTTATTATGGAAGAAGTTCTTACCAAGAACTACGGCACTCCTACTATCGTAACCGACGAAGATATGCTTATGCCTATCGAAGATATCATCAAGGCTCATCAGGATGATGATATTTATGATGAAGACTTCACTCCCGAGCCAGAGATCCACAATCTCATGGAAGATGATGCCTGCAAGAAGGCTATGACGGCTGCTGGTGGCCACGATCGCAATCGCGGCAATGCTGAAGAACTCCGCCACTACTGGACTCACGGTGAGGGTGGCGCAAAGATTCGTTGGAATACTCCTGGAGACTGGAAGCGTTGCGTACGCCACCTCGAGAAGTACCTCGGCCCTCGTGCAAAGGGTTATTGCCAACTCCGCCACAAGGAGATGGATGGTGTTTACACTGGTAGCCACCTAAACCCAGGTGGTAATGGTCACCACGGCCATTTCTCAGCCGAGGAATTCAACCAAAACGTTATTGAAGCATCAATCCTAGCTGCTAGAGTTGCTGATGCCAAGGAACGTATGTCTCTGGTTGCATCATCTGGTGCAGATACAGGTGCTGCATTTGTTATTCCTCTACTAATTCCAGAGCAATTAGAGTCTGGCGACGGTAGAAGCTTTACTAAGGATGCAATCTCATTTAGAGAGCTCCCACTTCCGCTCATGTGGCAAATCAAGACTGGTGAAGGCCATTCTGGTTCCGTAGTTGTAGGTCGTATTGACAACATGGAACGTCTAGAAAACGGTATTGGAAACGTTACAGGAGTCTTTGATACTGGACCATATGGCCGCGAAGCTCAACGTCTAGTGCAGAATGGCTTCCTGCGTGGAGTTTCTGCAGACTTAGATCAGTTTGAAGCTACTGAAGTTGATGCAGAAAATGCAGACGACACTTCAGATGCCACTAAGCCAAAGCTTTCCATAAATCACGCACGCGTGATGGCTGCTACAATTGTAGCTAAGCCTGCATTCCAAGAATGCACTATCACTATTCCCGCTGCAATTGCAGATACCCAGGAGGAAGACTTGATTCCTAATGACGGAATCTACGAAGAATCAGTTGATTCTTTCGCAGATATGCAAGCTATCACAGCCTCCGGGTTTCTAGAATCAGAGATTCCGGTAGCTCCTCCTACAGAGTGGTTCAAGAAGCCAGCACTAACTAAGGCTACTCCGCTCACCGTGACCCCTGAAGGAAAGATCTTCGGTCACATTGCCGCTTGGCACGTAAACCACATTGGTATGCCACGTGCAACCCGTCCTCCTCGCTCACGTAGCAAGTATGCATACTTCCACACTGGTGTTGTTCGTACCGCTGAAGGCACCGACATGCCTGTAGGTCAGCTGACTCTTGCTGGCGGTCACGCTTCGCTTCAAGCAGATGCTCGTGCAGCTGCTAAGCACTACGATGACACTGCATCTGCAATCGCTGACGTTCACGCTGGTGAAGATGACTACGGTATTTGGGTAGCAGGTTCGCTACGTCCAGATGCCACTGAGGCTCAGATCCGTGCACTACGTGCATCTGCTCCTTCAGGAGACTGGCGTCCAATCGGCGGCTCACTCGAGCTTGTTGCAGTTTGCCAGGTTAACGTTCCTGGATTCCCTATCGCTCGTGCGATTGTAGCCGGTGGCCAGGTTATGGCCCTAGTTGCAGCTGGTGCATATGATATGGCAATTCTAAAGAGCGAAGCAGTAGCATCCCTCACCATGCGTGCTCAGGGGCTGAACGAGCTTGCAGCATCGGCACCTACTGACCTCAAGGCACGTGCTCGTAATGCAAAGAATAGCCTTAAGAAGAAGAACCTAGAAAGCCTAACTGCTTCTGTTGGTTCTCTTAAGGATCGCGTAGCTGCCGCACAAGCCGAGGCTGAGTTCACATATATTCCTGAAGAAGTTCGTATGGAAGCCGCTAAGAAGGGCCACGCTCTTCCAGATGGATCATTCCCTATTGAAACCAAGGATGATGTAAAGGCTGCTATCCACGCTTATGGCCGAGCAAAGGCTTCTAAGAAGGCGGATGTTCGTAAGCACATCATCAAGCGTGCCCGTCAGCTCAAGGTGTCTGACCTAATCCCCGAAACTTGGAAGACTGCTGCATCATCAGAAGCTTCTGACAAGGTTGCCAGCATGCGTGCCATGATTGCTTCGGTTTCAGAGTTTGCTGATGCTAAGGAAGCTACTCCAGAGCAGATCCAGAAGCTAGCTGAAGCTAAGGGCGCTGCTGATAAGCAGACTGAAGAAGAAGTTAAGGCAGCTAAGGAAGTAGCAAAGCTTAAGTACGCTACCCCTGAGCAGCGAGCCAAGGCTGATGAAGCTCGTCAGAATGGTCGCTACACCCCTAAGACTCAGCCACGTGATGACCGCGGAAAGTTCCGTGAAGTTCTTGCCCACTTGAAGCAGAACCTTGGTGTGGCAGGTCTTCAAGATGCCTTGAAGCAAGTACAGCACGTAGAGAAGCTTGACTTCGCTGGTAACTATGAAGAATCAGCAAAGGCTAGTTCAGAACTACTAAACCAACTTGACAGACTAGATTCAAAGGCCCTGAACCCTCAGGACCTAGCTAACGTCAAATCAACTGCTGCAGAGTTAGGTAAAGTTATTTCTAACCTACCTCTACCTTTTGGGCAGGATGCTCAGAAGCTTAGATTTAGCGATCTTCCAGCCGGACTCAAGGAACTCATGGGTGACATGATTGACAGAGTTGGAAAGAAGATCGGTAAAAAGGATGGAGACATTGCTACGGCTAGTCTTAAGTCCTTTATGTCGGGTGGAGATGTTTATTCTCAGGGAGAAATCCAGTCTGAGATGAGCAAGCTTCTTCGACTCCTTACCTAAAAAGTAAGGTACAATTAGTGATAGGTGGAGCGCCTTGCATCTTTATGATTTAAGTCCCTCGGCCTGAACTGTTCACCAATAGATAAGACAACTTATCTATCAAACCAAAACTGGCCTTAGGAGGTACAGTGTACGACCAGATCAATGCTCAGCTTGACGGTCTCGCGGACCTCACTGATGAACAAATCAGTGAGCTTCAGAACGAGATCGTAAGCCAGTTTGAGATGGTTGAGGGTAATGACCCAACTCCTGAAACAGTTGATGCTATGACGTCTCTTGCAGACTCTCTTGACATCGTTCGTGGTGAGCTAGCTCGCCGAGAGGCACAAGCCGAAGAGCTAGCTGCCAAGGCAGCAGATGCTACCGCTCGTGTTAAGGGTATGTCTCAAGAGACTGGAGAGGAATTAGCTATGGCTGATGACGCAACTAACCCAGAGGAGGCTCCTGTAGAGGAGACCACCCCTGCCGAAGAAGCTCCAGCTACCGACGCTGCCCCAGCAGAGGAAGCCGCCGCAGCTGCAGATGAGGAAACTCCTGCAGAGACCACCGTTGAGGGTGGTCAGGAGGAGCCTGCTGATGCAGCTCCTGCTATTGAGGACGCAGCCCCTGCAGATGCAGCTCCAGTAGACGAGACCCCAGCCGAGGCCCCTGGCCAGGCTGAGGAGGGTTCTGCTGAAGAGGAAGCTAAGGAAACCCCAGAAGAAGAGAAGAAGGAGCCTGTAAAGGCTTCCGCTGAGCCAGAGGAAGAGACTGCAGAAGTTGCAGAACCAACCGAGGCCGCAGCTTCAGATGAGACCGCATCAATTGATCAGGTAGAAGGTTCTGAACTTTCGACCGAAACCGCAGTAACCGAAGACCTTGCAGCAGATGCTGCCGAGGGATCAGAGGCTTCTGCAGAAGAAACCACTCCAGAAACAACACCTATTGCTGACGAAGTTCAGCAGGAAGAGCAGGCAACCGTGACCGCCGCAGCAGAAGGAACCTTCGAGGCTCCAGCTGACCGTCAGCCTGTAGTTCAGGTAGTAGAGGCAGCTCCAGTGGCAATCACTGCGGGCGCTGACATTCCTGGCTACACCGCCGGCAGCACAATCAACGACATGTCAGAAGTAGCTTCGGCTATGGAGAAGCGCATCCACTCGCTACGCCGTGTAAACGGTGGCGATGGTGAGCAGCACATCGTTGCATCTATCACTACCCAGTACCCAGAAGAGCGCACTCTTTCGACTGACGCTCTGTCGAACGCTGCCAAGATTGAGGCTGTAATCGGCCAGGACGCACTTGTTGCTTCTGGTGGACACGCTGCCCCATTCGAGGTTAAGTACGACATCTTCTCGCAGGGTTCAACCACTATCCGCCCAGTTCGCGATGCACTGCCTCGCTTCCAGGCTGACCGTGGTGGTATCCGCTTCGTGACCCCACCTTCATTTGCTGCTGGTACCTATGCTGACGCTGTTGGTGTATGGACTGCTGCTGTTGATGCAGACCCACAGAGCGCTACCAAGACCAGCTACACCGTAACCGCTGCTGGCGAGAACACTGTATCAACTGATGCAGTTACTCTACAGCTACAGTTCGGTAACCTTATGACCCGTGCTTACCCAGAGCTTATCGCTCGCCACAACGAGCTAGCTCTTGTACAGCACGCTCGCGAGGCAGAGCAGAACCTTCTGGCTAAGATCGGTGCTGGTTCAACCGCTGTTACCACCTCGTCGCTCATTGGTTTCGGCCGTGACTTCTTGGTTCAGATCCGTCGTGCAGCTGTTGCTTACCGTAGCCGTCACCGCATCGACCCTCAGACCACTCTGAAGGCAATCATCCCTACTTGGGTTTACGATGCAATGGCAGCTGACCTCACCCTAAGCATGCCTGGTGACAACACCCTTTCGGTTTCGAAGTCTGAAATCGATGGTTACCTTGCAACCGTTAACGTTGACCTCGTAGCTTCGCTCGATGCAAACGTATTCGGTACCCAGGGCGCTGGAGCTCTTCTCGAGTTCCCAGACACCTTCGACTGGTTCCTCTTCGCAGAGGGTACCTTCCTGTTCCTCGATGGCGGAACTCTTGACCTTGGTATCATCCGTGACTCATCACTGGTTGGCACCAACGACTACAAGATGTTCACCGAAACCTTCGAGAACGTTGCGAAGGTTGGTATCGAGGCTCTTAAGATCACCTCGACCATCTCGGTTAACGGTGTGGCTGCTGCCCTCCGTGACACCACTGGTGGCGCAACTGCAGCTGCTATCGAGCTCTAAATCGATAGAAATTAGTAGAGGGGGAGCCGGGCAACCGGCTCCCCTAATACAAAAAATTTAGACTTTAAATATTAAGGATTAAAGAATGGCTTTCAAGGGTATTTTCCCGGCTCCCAAACTGACTCCAATGGAGTTCGGTCTATTTAGTGCAGCCAAGCCAGAAGTCACTGGAACCTCGGATGTTGATTCCCGCTGGGTTCGTGGCTTTGAGGTAGACCTAGAGTCCCGTCCTAACTACGTTCGCTCATGGAGCGAAACCAGTGCAACCTCTGATGTTGCTTACGAAGATGTATCAGCCCCACGCTACCTAGAGGTTAAGCCTTGGTTCATTGAGGTTGAGGACCACGCAACAACCCTAGGTCTTCTTGGATTAAACCGTTTTGATCGCGTACTTCGCCAACTAGAAGCTGTAACTCAGCGTACCGTTGAGCGTGAGTTTTGGGAGGGCAATATTGCTCAGGGCGAGGGACTTCCAAATACTTACCTAACTAACCCAGACACCGTTACCATTCTTAATGGTGGAAATGCTCTTCCTCCTCACCACGCTATTGCCTATCTAGAGGCTGCAATTGCTCGTGTGTCGGCTGCCGGTGAGCAAGGTGTTCTCCACATGACTCGTGACGTAGCAACTCTTCTTGGTTCACAATATATGCTTACCCGTGTTGAGGATGACCCAGGCCACATCCACATCGAGACAAATGGTGGAACAACCGTTGTTCTTGGTGCAGGTTATACTGGAAATGGACCTGTTGGTGCAACTGGAGCTACTGCTACAGATACCTCCAAGTGGATTTACGCAACTGGCACAATCGGTGTTTACCTGGGAGAGTCAGAAGTAGTAAACGACAACCTAGCGCAAGCTTACGATGTCGCAGGAAACCAGAATGACATGAGAATCAAGGCAACTCGCCCAGTGGCGGCTTACTTTGACACCTCGATCCACCTAGCTGTCAAGGTTGACTTGTCAACCACAGCTATCTAACCAATAAGATACCAAGGAGAAATAGCTAAATGGCTACTCAAGAATATGCAGCTAGCATCCAGGGTGTGTCGATTCGTGTCACCCGCCTGGACGCCGCTGGAAACCTGATGACAGGTCCAGCAGACAGCTACACTACTTCTGCCTTCATGCGTGTCTCGTTCACCCCTGAATATGAAGAGGGCGACGAGATCACCGAAAAGGGTGCGAATGGTGTTGTCTGCGTAACATACAAGGCTCCAGACACTCTGAAGCGTATCACCATGGAGCTCGCAATTTGTGAGCCAGATCCAGAGCTTTCAGCTCTGATCTCTGGTGGTCTTCTGCTTCGCAAGAATGTTGGAAGCTCGACTGACCCTAACCACAAGTCTGTTGGTTGGGCTGCTCCAGGTGTTGGCGATGACCCTGCTGGTAACGGTGTTGCCATCGAGGCTTGGTCACACGCTGTGAAGGATGGAAAGCGTGCAGGCGTTCTTCCTTACTTCCACTGGGTATTCCCTTACGTGAAGATGCGTCAGTCAGGTGACCGTGTTATTGAAAACGGTCTGATGGCTAACACCTTCGAAGGTTACGGTCTTGGAAATGCAAACTTCCAGGGCGGTATTGATGGTCGTTGGGAGTTCCCTGTTGCTGCAGAGCGTCCATACGCTTATGCACGTACCGACTGGGCCCCAACCGGTCTTTCCGGGTTCTACACCTGGACTGACAATGCAACTGACCAGGTTGTATTCACCTCATCTACAGCTAAGCAGCCTACTGCAATCACTATTTCTAGTGCTGAGGCTACTGTAACTGACACCAAGGCAACTCTTGGATTTAGCGCTAACCCTGCCATCCAGGTTGGTGACACCATCTACGTTCAGAACATTGGATCACTATTCAATGGAACTCAGACTGTTGCTAGTGTATCTGCTAACACTGTTAGCTTCATCAATGCAGCCATTACTGCAGATGCTACTGGATCAATCACCTCTGGTTCACGTGTTACCGTCGCTAATGCAGTTACCGAGAGCCACCCAGCTCCGATTGCCACCACAACCACTCAAATTGGTGAGGGTGGAGCAAGCTTCAACGTTCCTGGTAACTTGAAGTACAACGCTGACAATGCAATTGATAACATCATTGCATCGAACGAAAACTAAATAAGTATCTAGTAAACGGGTGGCAGACTGGTCTAATCACTAGTCTGTCACCCGTTTAAACTTATAGAGAGGTATATTTATGACTAACAACTTATGGATTCAGCCAGAAGAGCTTGGCGACTTTGGATATACAGAGTTCTCTGAAGAGGCAGCTAGAGTTGCGTCATACCTCCTCTGGGCCATGTCCGGTAGAAAATATACCGGAGAAACTATAGTAACCGAGCGTTACACATGTACCTTACGTAATAACCGAATGGGGCCATCAAGGAAGACTACTTCTCCTGTTCTTTTTGGTGGAGATGTCTATAACATCCCGTCGGGTGACTATGATGAGTACTCTGAGCTTACTGCTGACGGTATGTCACCAGACTCCCGCATTAAACTACGTGGCCGCCCTGTAACTAAAATACACTCTATCCGTAACCGCACTGGTAAGGTTCTGGACCCGTCGAGCTACTACTTGGTAGATCACTCTACAATTCAGATCAAAGCTGGAACTCCTTGGACCCCGTGCAACACCGAGATCACTTATTCTTACGGAACTCCAGTACCGCTAGCTGGAAAGATGGCAGCTAGGACTCTTGCTATGGAGTTTGCAAAGCTTTGGGGTGGAGATGACGACTGCTCGCTACCACAGCGTGTTACTTCAGTGGCTCGTCAAGGTATTTCATATACAATCCTCGATAATCAGGAGTTCATCGATGAGCTCCGTACTGGTTTGTATGCTATTGACCTGTTCCTAAAAACTACTAACCCGGACAATGCTCGTCGTAAGTCGAAGGTATTTAGCCCAGACCAGCCACGTGCCCGTCGTTATACGCCTAAATCAGTTGTATTTCCTGTAAATGCAGAGCTAGATATAACCCTGGTTAAGGATACAACTACTTCTTGGAGCTCAGAAGGTCTTAACCTAGACTTAAGCAACTTCTTCTTAGACTCTGGATGGTCTCCAATAGTTGCACTGCGCAACTATAGCCAATCAAAGACTCTAAACCTAGACTCTTCTAATATCGTACTTGATTCGGGAACTGGAAATATCTCGATTGATTTCACCTATCAGCCAGTTATGAATGCCATAGGCATGGTTGATCCGGGAACATGGTCTCTATATGCAACAAAAACAATTGATGATGTAGAGAATATAGTTGAAATTGCTACCGGCAATCTTCAAATAAAGATGTATAACTAATAAAGAGAGGCATATATGTCAATCCAAACTAATTTCCGTGCATCAGATATGCTCGGAGTTAAGAAGCCAGCCGCTAAGGCCGCAGCTCCAAAGGCTGCTGCTAAGCCTACTGCTCACAAGCCATCACTGGCTGACATTGTCAACAAGATTGAGGATGTAGTAGAAGCTGTAGTTGAAGCAGCTCCAGTAGTTGAAGAGATCGTTGCTGAAGCTGCTCCAGTAGTTAAGAAGATCAATAAGGCTGTAAAGGGCTAATAATATGGTTATCGCTATAGATGTTTCTGGTGTTGCCGAAGATGCTACGCATCTTCGTGATTTGATGCAGGGTGTTCTAGAGCGTGTTGAGTCCGTATTCCAGTCCTACAACGTAGAACTACCTAAACGCCGTTACTGGACAATGGGGCAACCGGCTGTTGACTGTGAACAGCTGGTTGTCACCTTTGTTCAGATGTACCTAGGAACTCCGGGGGCACAAGCTTCCGAACCGCAGCGTTGTCATGTCCCTCGTAGCGTTACTTTGGCTATTTCAATTTCCAGAGAAATACCTATTGTTGGTCAAAATGGTAGACCACCAAGCCCTGAAAAACTTCTTCAAGCTGCCGAAGTAACAGCAATTGACTCATGGACCCTCATGGACTCGGTTAACCTACTAGATCAATGGGACGATACCGGGTATGGTATTGGTGTTATTGCAACTATGGAGACTGCAGAGCCAGAGGGTGGTTACCAAACTATTACCCTTCAAGTAACTATGGCGGTTCCATAAAATGACAGCTGAATTCGAGGTAACTAGCTCTAAACTAGTTTTAAACTACCCTAAACTCAATGCTTACTTAAACACTCCCGCTGGAGATTTATGGAAGTGGATGGACCGTCGAGGTGACCGAGTAGTTAAGTCAGCCAAACGGCAGGTAGGTGTTAGGACTGGAAGGCTACGCAGCTCCATCCATATGAGACATGGAGTCTATATGCGTGGCCAAGAACTTTGGATTGGTGCCAATATTAGTTATGGCTATATGCACCATGAGGGGACTCGTCCTCACATTATTGCTCCTAAAAATGGTGGAGCTCTGGTTCTCCGTAGTGGGGCGGTAGTTCGAGGTGCAGTACGCCATCCAGGCACTAAGGCCAATAAATTCCTGACTGATAATATTCATCATTTTCGATATTAGTCAAATAATTAAGTATTTCCACATAGGGTAAAATATATCTAGAGCATTGCTCTATACCCTATGACATTAAGGAAATTAATTACAAATGACTAATAGATTCAAAGATTTTGGTTCGGGTCTAGGAAATACTTCACTAGAGCCTATCACCTTCATGCTTCACGGCGAAGAATTCCACTGCGCACCGGCTCTGCAGGGTAAGGTCTTACTTGGCTTTGTTGCAGAGTCGCAGTCGGAGAATTCAGCTACTCAGGCTGCAATTATTGAAAAGTTTTTTGAAAAAGTCCTAGTTGAAGAGAGCCTAGAGCGCTTCAATGCACTTCAGGAAAGCAAAGACAAAATTGTATCGGTTGATACTCTAAGCGAGATTATCAGCTGGGTAGTAGAGCAGTATACTGACCGCCCAAATTAATAGCCAGGGGTCTACTGACATGGGCAGTGGATCTCTGGCCCTATGTGAATGGTAAAGCCTTGACTCTTGGATTGAAATTAGCAGATATGGATGCAGTCGACCTGCTCGATGTGCTGCACTATTTCTTTGAAGAGGATTCTGCTCGGCTCAGCACGGCGGAGCAGTCGGAGGCTGTTAGTGATTTAAGAACTAGCCTATATAGAAGCTATAACATTAGCTATAAATATGCTACTAAAAAATCATCATCAGGCCAAACATATGGTGGACATGCTTATGTATCGGATGATAACTCTGATTTAACACCATTAGATCCTATGAACCAAGAGACTAAACCATTCGTACCAGCTACTGAGTTCAACCCAGATTCTAGTAATCCTTTTGGCTCCGTACTAGATGCACCATTAGGTTAGGAGATAGCTTATGGCTGGCGGCAGTGTAGGTAGTGTATATATTACAGTCCGTGCAATTACGGATAAAGTGTCAGCTGACATTGAAAAAGCTTTTGCTGGTGTTAATACTGGATCTGTTGCTGCCAGTGGTGAAGGCGTGGCTAAGGCTTTTAATAGTGCTGTAAATAAGGGAGTAAATGCCAATATCTTCAATAAGGTTGGAGAGTCTCTCTCCAATTTTGGTGGAGAAGCTGGTAGCGCAAGAGAAAAACTCTTTGAACTAACTAGAACTGGATATATCACCGGAACAGCTCTAGCTAGTCTACTAGGAGCAGTTTCATCCTTAATTGGAGGCCTGGGTGGCCTTATCGGCGCTGTAGGCGGGGCTATCCCCGCCATGATGGGGCTACTTGGGGCTGTTATATCTGTAAAAGCTGGTATGGCAGTTGGACAGCTTGCGCTTGAAGGAGTGTCTCAAGCTGTTCAGAAGGCAATAACTCAGACCCAGCAGTACACCATGACGCAGGCTCAGCTGCAAAAGCAAACTATAGATTTAGCTTTTGCCTCCGAGAATGCGTCCAATGCGGTTGGTAGGGCTGGTCTTGATCTAGAGAAGGCTAGAAATAATCTTCTTAGGATGCAGGATCTCCCTCCTAACTCACTACAACGCCGCGAGGCGATGCAGTCTTATAAGGAAGCAGAAACTGCTTACCGTCAAGCTAAGGCACGTGCAGCAGATGCTAAAAAAGAAGCCAAGAACCCTATGGCGTTCAAGACTCCTAAGTCTGATCCATATGCCGGACTAACCCCTGCTCAAAAGGATTTTGCTAAATGGTTAGTAAGCATGCACAGCCAGTTCCAGGATCTCAAGGACGCCGCGGCTAGTGGATTCTTACCAATCCTTAAGACTAACCTAGAAACAATTATTGCTAAAGTACTTCCTACTTTTAAAGCTGGAATACATGATATTGCAGTTGGCCTAGGAGGGCTCACAACTAATCTAACTGCAGCAATTACTGACCCTGGAAATGTGAAGCTTCTTGGGCAGGTGATGCACAACATAGCTGGTGATCTCCCTCTAATCGGTAAGATCCTAGGTAGCGTATATGGTGTATTTCTCTCTATTCTGGATGCATCACATCCTCTTGTAACTGACTTCCTAAAGTTCTTAAACACTAAGGTCAAAGGTCTTGACGAGTGGATGAAGACTGAAGAAGGCAAGAAGAAGATGAAAGACTTCTTCGCTGGATCTGAGCGCATCATGAAGGATCTAGGTACTATCTTCGAAAATACTCTTGGTGGTATCGGTGCCATTATTGGAGCTAACTTCGAGCCAGGGTCTGGTGGAGATATTATGCTCCAGTGGCTTAAGAAAGTAACCGGCAACTGGGCCGCTATGGATGACACTGTTAAGGGTAAAAATGCTCTTAAGCAGTATTTCATTGACACAGCTAATAATTCAACAAAAATTCTTGATGCTGTCGGTGCGCTTGTAAAAAACTTCCTTGCCCTTGGTGCTAATCCAAATATTGGAAAAACCTTCGAGGCGCTATCTAATCCTGATGCTGTAAAAGCTGCTCAGAATATTGGTACATCTTTAGTTGATGCTGGACCATCACTAGGGAAACTTGTAGCAGATCTTACCATCTTTATTGATAAGATGACAGACAGTAAGGCTATTAGTAATTTCTTTGACACTATTGATGGTGCAGTCAGAGGTTTGAATGATCTTTTCAAAAATCCTGCTATTGATAATTTCTTCAAGCTTCTAGGGCAAATTCACGGAGTAATCTTTGGAATTGTTGGAATTTCTAAGGTAGCTGGCTTTGGCTTTAAGGTCATGGGAGATACTTATAAAGCATTCGGCGATGCTGTTGGTGCTGTACCTAAATTCTTCCAATCAACTAAGATCGGAATACAGGACACTAGTAATGCTCTAGGTATGATCCGCTGGCCTGAAAAGAATAAGCTAGCTGATGCCTTTGCTATTGGAAAATCTGGTGGAAGTTTTAAGCAAGGATTAACTAGCCTTGGAAATGAACTAGATAGCCAGATGAGCAGAATGGTTGGCACAACTAAAACTGCATTCGGAAACATGGGGCAGAGCACTAATATATTTACTAGTGCTATTGGCAAGGCTGGGCTATTCTTAATGGCTAACCCTATGGTTGCCGCCATTGGTCTTATTGTTGGTGCAATGGTTCTGCTATACAACAATAGTAAAGAGTTCCGCGACTTTGTTGATACTGCATTTAAACAGATCGGTCAAATATTCAGCGACACATGGGGTGCCATCCAAGCTGCTCTCAAGCCGGCTATGGATGCTTTCGATGAGCTATTTAAGACCCTAGGTATAGATACTGCTGGAGCTAAGGGAAGTCCACTAGTTGTATTCTTTGAGGCTATTGTGAATATAGTTAAGGTAGTTATTGCTGCACTAGCTGCTGTAGTTACTTATTTAGTAGGTCAATTTGCTAGAGGCATAACTGCAACAGTATCCATCTTCAGCGGGTTTATCAAGATCATTAAGGGAATTACCGACCTCATCGGGGCTTTCTTTAAGGCTCTGACAACTGGCAAGTGGGATGATTTTGCAAAGGCTGCTGATAAGGCTTTCCAGGGTATGAAAGCCGGAGCAATGCAGATTTTTGCTGGTATTGTTAATTTCTTTATTGATGGTATCAATAATGGAATCAAACTTGCTAACGATATCAGCAAGAATATCTCTACTGCTACCGGTGGAGCTGTTAAGCTTGGAACTATACCACTAGTACCTAAATGGGTACCAAAGATGGCAAAGGGTGGAACAGTTCTACCGTCTCCAGGTGGATCGCTCATTAACGTAGCTGAAGCTGGCCGCCCTGAGCGTATTGAACCTTTGGATTCCAATGGCCTTTCAAACCGTGATAAAGCCTTAATCGACTTCCTATCTGGCGGTGCAGCTGGAAAGTCGATTCAAATGAATATATATCCATCAGCTGGTATGGATGAACGTGAGCTAGCTGCTGCAGTATCACGCCAGCTGGCCTTCGAACTCCGTAAGGGTGGAATCTAATGGTTGATTTAACCAATGTAAATCCAGTAACCCAGTCAGAAGAAAATAAGGCTGTAAATAGAGGTCTTACAAAAGCCCCCTACCCATACGTAACGGGATTAGAGTTAAAGGGAGATATCTCTCTAGGTAACTTAACCCTAAATACTATCGATGAGAATGGTGTTGTGTGGGTATGCACCGACCTTGAGGGTTGGTGGCAACATCCGGAACCAGTATTTAATGACCTACCACGTGGTCTTGGTGATGGTTCATACGATGTCAGAGGTCGCTATTCGGCTAGAGTTATTACTTTGAATGGTGTATTCCTGACTCCAGACGCCTCGTATGTACAAGCTGCCAGAGATAAGCTCGCTATGGCTGCCAACCTTGTATATTCTGGTGCATGGCTTGTTGCCAAAGAAGGTCCAGATAAGGCCGCCTGGGTCCGCCTAAGTGGTCAACCAAAGATTACTACTGTAAATGCACGTGGTCGCACCGAGTTCACCATCGGGCTTAAAGCCGGTGATCCGATTAAGTATGAATGGTTTGGAGCAGCTGACCTATACGACGATACTCCTGCACCATTGTATGCAAAGAACACCTCTGCAGGGCATACGGGATCCGTAACTGTAATTAACAAAGGAAATGTAAAAGTACCAGTTTCTTTTGAAATCAATGGGACTCTAACTTCTAGCGCATCATCCCCTGCAAAGATAAAAAATATTACTCGCAATGAAACGATAGAAATTGTGTCTGCCCAGGGCGGGAGCGATGTACTATCTGTCGATACCTACAACCGAGAAGTTCTTTTCAATGATTCCGCGTTAAATGCACGATCGAGAGTTGGCATTCTAGCTGAGTGGATCTATCTAGATCCGGGTGAAAATATTCTAACTTTTGAAGATACCAGTAATTCTGGTAGCTCGGCCGTATGCAATATTTTCTTCAGATCCGGCTGGATTGCTTAGTGGTACAATATATCTAGAGACAAATACTGAACTAGATAGTTAAGGACGAAATGCCATCTCAGCGGGATAATGTATCAATCTATAGGTATTTCCTATATGATTTGATATCTAATACCTTCCTTGCCGAGGTCCCTTTCAAAGGTGTATCTTACGGAAGAGCCCTAAAAGAAGCTGGAAGCTTTAGCGGCTCGATTCCTGTCGTAGATGATACTGCAAGTTTAGATCTTTACAACTCGACAATGCCAGGTAAGACGGCACTATTTATCGTAAGAAACGATACATGTGTGTGGGGTGGTATGGTTTGGTCCCGTAGCTATAACATAGTAACCCGTTCATTGAGTGTAAATGCCAGCGAATTTACTAGCTACCTCCACCACCGGGTTATCTGGCAAACTTGGTCGGATGCTTATCCTTGTACTATTACCATAAATAATGGTATTGGCTCTGTAGTTCTAACCAATGGTACCTATGAGTTTGCTGCTAATATGCCTGTAGCCCTGAGCTTCAGCAATGAGAATGCCATGAAGTATGGTGGCTTCTATAGTATTGTAAGCTCCCCTGCTCCAACCACTACATCCTTCTCGTTTGATGCATCTAAGTGGTTTAATCCAGATCTAAATGATGGTCTCGGTGGAGAGGATACTATCCCGAATCTAGTAGACCTAGAGTGCACCACCGAGGTGCGAGCGGATACATACCACTACATGCGAGAAATGCTAGAAGAGTTGATGATCGACTTTTCTAACCTAAACTTTGCAACCATTGATATAGAACCAGGAATCTCTAGAAAGTTTGTAGTTCAGTCTGTAAATAGAATCAACAATAAGGCTACCTTCACTGTAGATGACAACCACTGGCTAGTTGCTGGTCAGAAGATGAAAGTGACTAACGTCGGTAGCGGGTTCGATGGCATCTACAATGTATCTTCCATACCTGCAGGAAACCAAATCACTATTGAAAGTCCAGGATCGGATCTTGCAGTAAGCGCTGTTCCAGCTAGAACTGCTTCAATTATTGCTAAAGAAGTTTCAGAGACCTACGCAGTAGTCCTAACTACTAGCTCCGCTCATGGGTTCAATACCGATGACGTTGTAGATATTTCTGGTGTAGATACCTTTATTGATGGTACATACCTAATAGACACTGTTACAGCAGACACATTCACCATCACAACCCCTGCAACTATTACCAAGAAAACAGCAGTTGTTGGTGGTATGGCCTACGTTAAGCCACTAGTGATTTATGGTGAATACGGAAGCTTCTCTAAAAACTCCAATATTGGCTTAAAATTCTCTAATCTAGGCTATAGCGGATACAATACTACGAATGCAGCAATTCGAGGATACACTCTAACCTCTGCTGGTGAATACCTGGATGCGTTTTCTAGCAGACTTAATGGATTTGAATATCGAATTGACTGTGACTACGATAAAAATACAAATTCCTTCTCTAAGACCTTTATATTTCTACCATACAAGCCTCAGTCGTATACTGACTACATAGATAGTCTTCCTAACGGTAAATTACCACTAGGCCAGTCAGTACCTCCTTCTGCATTAGGTGCGGATAAGATTGTCTTCGAGCATCCTGGAAATATTTTGGATGCAGCCATGGAGGAAAGTGCTGAAGACGGTGCTACCCGTGTTTGGTACAGCGGAGCTGATAGTAGCCTAGGTGCAGATGCTAGCCAGCCTTATTCTGGAGCTTCAGCTAACGACTACTTAGGCGGGCTTGATTTCCCATGGCCGATTCTTGACTCAGTTCAGAAGCCGCCAGTACAAAATCTCGGTGAGCAGAGCTTATATGACTATGCTCAGTCATACCTATATGACTCGTTGCCTCCAATATCAACTTTCACTATCTCGGTGAATGGGTCTATATCACCTGAAGTAGGTACATATAAGCCAGGTGATTGGTGCTCGATTCGACTTGATGATCCGTTTGTTCAGGAAAGACTAAATAGTCACCTAGAGCCACGTACTGATATTTTAGTTCGCAAGATTGACTCCTATACGGTATCTGTCCCGGATACTCCTACTTTCCCCGAGAAGGTAGACTTACAACTAGTTACGGAAGCGCAGGTGGACAAGGTTGGGTCTTCGAAGACGGCGTAAAAAGCTCACTACAGTAATTACTAGCATTGATCGCAGACTAAGGTCTATGGAGTCATATACGATTCCAACTCGTATTGCTAGAAAGACAATTACCGCAGCCGAGATTGCTGATGGTGTTATTCCACCGTCAGACCCCAAGGATTCTGGTGCTACTGGATCAACTTCCGGAACTTCTGCGCCCACAGAATTTGCTGTAATTTCGGCAGCAACCTATTCTGCAAAAAACCTTACTGGAAGTGCCGACTGGGTAGAGGTCACTACTGCAACACCCCATGGGTATGCGAAGGGTGATAAGGTCACTATCTTCGGTCTAAATAATAATTTAGTAAATGCTGATGGTACTTTCACGGTGTCCGAGCAGATTTCCGATACTGTATTTAGATACAGCCCCTCTTTGAATGGGTTCTATTCTTCAGTAGTTACATTAGCTACCTCGGCTACTGTCACCCAAAGATCGAGAACTACTGCTGTAGCCACTCTTAAACTCTCTTCTACTTCTCATGGCTTTAATGTCGGTGAGGTTGTCACTGTTTCGGCAGTTGATGATGCTTACAATGGAACCTTCTTTATTGCTTCTGTTTCTGGTGATACCATCACCTATAAGTTCGAGTCAGAGACTACTTCATCAGAAGCCACTACAACCTCCACCGGATCTGTAAATGCTGTAACTCACAAGTTTGCCATCATTGGTGATACTTGGATTGATACATCAGCAACTCCTAGTTCATATAAGGTCTGGAATGGTCTTAAATGGACCGATTCGTCTAATGTTCCTGCAGGAACCATCGTAAATGATGGTGTAGCACCATCAGCACCGACTGGATTATCCGCCACGCAAAATGGTTACTATGATGAATCTAGCGGTGGCCCAAAAATTGCTATCTCCCTTAAGTGGAATGCCCCAACTACTAATGCTGACAATACTCCATTAAGGGATCTCGGTGGTTATAAGGTATTTTATAAATATGCTGCCGGAGTAGTTGATACTGGGTCAGCGGGAGATGGTAGTACTAACACTACAACTCTAAATTCAGATGGAACTCTCACTGGTACTTTTTCATACGCTGCCAATGAGCGGGGATCGGCTAGCACTGTTACCCTGACAACTAGTGCTGGTACTATACAACCTAGTACTTACTCTATTGCTGCGGGTGCCTCTGGAAATCTTTCTTGGACAGTTTCAGGTCTGTCTGATGCTCAGGAAGTTACCGTATCATGGAGTACTTCAGTAAATGGCTACGGGGATATAACTGGAACAACTGGATCTACTAATGTAGTTAGTAAAAACAACTATCCAGCTGCTGACTGGCGTTATGATATTTTTGGTAATACGTCTATAACAGATACGACTAACCCTACTGCAGCAGACCCGGTTGGTGGCGGACCCGCAGCTGCGGCTACTGATTGGAACGTTGCTGGAGAAGTATCTGCTGAAGTAGCCTCATATGTAATCAGAGATATAAACGTATCATCTAGTGTGATTTTTGCAGTACAAGCATTTGATTCATCGAAGCTTAACTATTCAATTAAATCGGATGAGCTAACTGTCTCTACAGGCAAGCCAGCACTAGTTTTAGGTCCATTATCTAAGCCAGATGTAGTAGTCCGACTAGGAACTGCAACTATTACATGGAATGGTAGTGATTCCGGTGGCAATGCTACCCCTCCATCACTTGACCACGTAGAAGTCCATATAGGATCTACTTCAGGATTTACTCCTGGCGATAGCACATACAAAGGTGCAATCACGGCTACGGGGGCGGCTACAGGTAACTTTATTGTAGTTGATGGCCTAGCATATAATTCTCAATGGTATGCAAAGTTTGTAGCAGTTTCCACTACTGGTGTTAAAGCTTCTCCTTCACCAGCCAGTGATCTTTTCACTATCACTCCTCTAGTCGATACAGACCTGATTGCCAATACACTAACTACTTGGCCTTTTGCTGGAAAAGTTGTTAGCGCTGGGTCATTAGCCGATGGGTCAATTAATGCATCATCCCTCCTTGGTCCAAATGTAGTTACTCAGGCGGCTATTTCAGCAAATGCTATCGGTGCAGATCAAATTGCAGCTGGTGCCATTATTGCTGGAAAAATTGGTGCCAATGCGATCACGGCAAACACTATTGCAGCTGGCGCTATTACGGCTGGAAAAATTGATGCAAATGCTATTACGGCAGATAACATTCAGGCTGGTGCAATTAGTGCATCTAAAATAACAGCAGATGCTATTGATGGAAAAATTATCACTGGTGCTACTGTTCGTACTGCAGCAGCAGGTGCTAGGGTTCTTTTAGATTCTTCTGGATTCTATGCCTATAATTCTGGTGGTACTCAGACATTCAAAATTGACTCATCTACTGGAACCGTAACAATTGGAAGCTATGCTCCTGCTACATCTAATGATTTGGCTGGAAAGATTAGTAATGGTGGTGCAGCAGCAGATGTCAATAATCCTGCATACACTACTACAATTACTGGCACAAAAATTACACCTAATTCGGTAACTGCAAGTCAAATAAATGCTGATTCTGTTGCAGCAGCTGTAGTAACTGCAAATACTGTCACTTCTCAGGTAATGTCTGGATCCAAGTATGTAGAGTTTAGCGGCGCAGGCGGAACTGACATTGTTCGTCTAGGGTATGGCACCGGTTCCTATGCGGGTGCTCCTGGTGTAGCTATTATTGCTGGTGGCACGTACGTAGGCTGGGCTGGAAGCTGGGGTAGTGGTGATTTAGAGGTTGGTACCAACTATTACGACTGCTACTTAGACTTCTTTAGATCAGATAATAGCATTATTATGCGTGGACAGACTGTAACTCTATCCGCAAGCCCTCTCTCTACTGGTGTTACAGGGTATATGAATCTCGATTCTTTGCGCCTAACGCAGACTGGTGCAATGACTGTTAAATCAAGCAACTCTTCAGCCTTTAGGGTTGAAAGTCTTGGTGGTGCATATCATATGTCATTGAATGCTGCTGTTGGTGGTGTTGCTGATTACGCTCGACTCTATGTAGATCCAAAGAACACCGCTCGAGTTGGGTTACAGGTAGAAGGTGTTATCAATCACTATGGAACAGTAAACCTATCCAGCCGTAGATTCAAGGAAGATATAAAACCATATGAATCTAAAAAAGCAAATGATTTAGTTTTGGATGTCGGGCTAGTTACTTATAAATATCTAAATAAAGATGGAACCTCCAACCCTGAAGCTGCCTCTCAGCTAGGTGTTATTGCCGAGGAAATTCTAGATCTTGGGCTAGATAATGTAGTATTGTTTGATGATGATGGTGTAACTCCTAAGGGAGTTGATTACACTAAGTTTGGGCTTCTACTTATTCCAGTAGTACGTGACCTAAAAGCTCAGATTTTAGAATTGCAGAATAGATTAGGAGCCTAATATGGCATGGGATTTTAGAGCAGTAGAGGAGACTCCGGCTGATTCGGTAGGGGTTTGGGTCCCTATGGGGTTGAAGATCGTTAAAGCCTTAGTTGATGATGCCGGAGTTGATGTTGTTGTAGTAGATACAACCATAGATGATGCCTTATCAAATGCTGGCCCCGGGTTCTCGGCTGAATATTACCTAGCTGTTAAAGAACTATTTTCTAGACAATTAGATCAAATTTTTACGCTAGGCGACGGAGGAAACATTAACTTCGCTCTAGCCGGTATTTATGGCAGAAAACTCGAGCAATGTCTAGCAACGGCTAAATATTTAAGTGAAGGGGCACCTACAGCTAATGTCTAATAATAAATTTAGTGAATCCATTGAACTAGAGCTGGAAGCTACTAGAAAGCTTTTAGACCTAACTAGAGAACGCTTGGCAGCCGCGATTTTTACAATTACGGAATTAGAAACACTACTAGAGCTATCTAGATCTGCATCCGTAGATACTACTAATACATCTAATGGTAATTAGTTATAAAATATATGTAAGTAGATTTTAGAGAGACATATGTTAGAAGTTAAAGACGGATCAAGAACTTTACAGTTCAACGGACATTTATTGGCAGAATCATCCTCTTTTCGTAGAGGGTCCACTCGTTGGATTGAGTTTAAGCTTTATAAGACTGAGAGTGGTTCATACATCCTAAGCCGCATCGGGGTATCTTTAGTGTTCCATGCCCCTGTGTGCCAACTAGTGAAACGATATGGGCTAACTGAGGTTGACTACCAAGATATCAATTCAAATTCAATTCCGTGTATAGAATGCGATCCAGATGAGAGCGCCTCTCTAGTCTTCCCTGAAAAGGATCGCTACTGGGCTCAGGTGAGCGACTCGCCGATTGCTGTTTTAGATGCTTTATATAAATATGACGATGGCGGTGCTCGCTATTTGACTAATGTAGCTCAGAGATTATTGGAGGATGCTTCTAAGGTTGATGATGCAATTCTTCATGTATACAAGGTAGAAATTATTCCATAATCAGCTTGCATTATTAAAAACTGTCTAGTACAGTAAAGTGAAGTAAAGACGTAAGGACAATAATGGCTGGATTAGACGGCATCAAACTCGAGTTAGTTAACTCAGTTGATAAGGCTCAGGAATTTTTACATTGGCTGGGGGAACGCCGTCCGCACAACGCTATAGCAATTGACACGGAAACCGGGGAACTCCCTGGTAATCACAAGGATCATGCGCTCTCTCCTTGGCATGGCCGTCTGCGCCTAGTTCAGGTTGGGGATGGCATGACTGGGTGGTCTATTCCCTGGGATAACTGGAAGGGCGTATTCTACGAGGCAATGAATAAATTTGATGGACCCCTTGTCTGTCACAATATTGCCTTCGAAGCTAAGTGGTTTGAGATTCAATCTGAATGGAAAATGCCTTGGCATCGCTCCCATGACACTATGATTATGGCTCAGCTGCTTGATCCTCTAGGCTCTGGTGCTCTAAAAGTTTTAACTAAGCAGTATGTAGATGCAAATGCTGCACGTATGCAAGACCTACTTAGCGATGGTATGGCTAAAAATGGCTGGACCTGGGGTACCGTCCCCGTAGAATATCAACCATATTGGGCATATGGTGCTCTTGACCCCATCTTAACCATGCGCCTGTGGGAGCAGTTTTGGGAGAAATGCGGCCCTGGTCGTCCGTACTCTCAAGCGTATGAGCTTGAGATGAATACTCGCCGTATCGTTACTCGCATGGAGCTGAATGGCGCTCGACTTGATCTCAACTATTCCAAGAAAAAGTATCAAGAACTTATTGACTATACTGAACAGGTGAAGCAATGGGGGCAGGATAGCTACAATGCTTCCATTACTAGTAATGCTCAACTTGTTCGTGTATTTGAACGACTTGGTGCCGAGATCACTCAATTAACACCGTCTGGAAATAAGTCCGCATCTGCTGATCAGCTAAAAATGCTTGCTCGTGATGGTTCTCCAGAAGTCAAGCAGCTTGCCGAGACTGTACTTAAGCAGCGTAAGGCTGACAAGCTTGCATCTACCTACTTCTCGAATTTCATCAATGATAATGTCAATGGGTTCGTGCATCCATCTGTAAAGACCATGGGTGCTCGTACCGGGCGTATGTCGATTCAGAATCCAGCACTTCAGACTCTGCCAAAGGGTGATGACACTGTTCGTCGTGCATTCCTACCTAAAGATGACGATCACGTGATTATTACCTCGGACCTTGATCAGGTCGAGTTCCGTATGTTTGCATCTCTGTCTCAAGACCAGAATCTAATTAGCCTATTCAATAATGCTGATGCATCTGGTTCTGACCCATTCACCGAGATTGGTCGTGAGGTCTACAATGATCCCACCATGGTCAAATCAGATAAGCGCCGAGGACTTATCAAGGGAGTTGTCTACGGACGTCTCTACGGGGCTGGAGTGGCTAAACAGGCCCTAACTGCAGGTGTTCCAGAAGAGCAAATGCGTGCTGTATCTGATGCTTTTGACCGCAACTACCCTGGTATGGCACTTTTCCAGAAGAAGGTTGAAGATACTGGAATGCGCCGCCTCAAGAATGAAGGTCAGGGTTATGTCCATACCTGGACTGGACGTCGCCTACCTTGCGACGAGGACCGTGTATATACGCTTACTAACTACCTAATTCAGGGCGGTGCAGCTGAGATCTTTAAATCAAACCTAGTGAAGTTAGATCAAGCTGATCTGACTGAGCTACTTATTGTTCCGGTGCATGACGAAATTGTTCTAAATGCTCCACGTAAAGATGCAGAGGAAGTTAAGAAACTTGTCCAGGAATGCATGACCACACGCGAGGGTTGGGCTGTACCATTAACAGCTGATGCTGACGGGCCTCTAGAAAACTGGGGTCAAAAATACTAATGGAGATTCAAATGAAATACGTATTAGCCGTTGACCCGGGTAAGGCTACTGGAATGGCTTTCTTTACTCGTGAACCAGGTCAAGATCCTGTGTTGGTCTGGTCTGGAGAATATCAACAAGAAGAGTATGCTAAGCCAATTCGTCAAACACTAGGTGAAGTAATTATGTCTGGCAATTCTATAGACATTGTTTGCGAACGATTCACTATCAATGCCCAGACTGTGCGTAATTCTCAAGCTCCGTTCTCATTGGAGCAGATTGGCATCCTTAAGCAGTGCATGATGGATATTGGTATGGCTCCAGATGATATTAATTTCCAGAGTCCAGCTAACGCTAAGGCTATGTTCACTAACGAGAAGCTGAAGAAGCTGGGATATTGGCATAAAGGTGGGGAAGGACACGCACTTGACGCAATCCGTCATGGTCTGCTACACTTGGTCAGCAACGGTTGGAAACCAATTAATTTGCTAAATTAAAAAGTTATTATCAGAAAAAGTTGTTGCATTTACTTTTTTCTGATAATATATAAATACGAAACGACGAAAGGAATCAAATGAGTGTCTTTGTAGAACTCGATGATTCTGGTGAGCACATCATCATTAACGCTGAGTGGCGTTTAAAAGAACTGTGCAAGAGTCTTCCTGGTGCTTCTTGGAGTGCTAAGGAGTCTATCTGGCGTATTCCGGCATCCTGGGCTGGTTGTCTAGCTCTACGTTCTACCTTTAAGTCTGATCTGGTCCTAGGACCTCACCTTACTGAGTGGGCAAAGCACGAGAAAACTACTCGAGTTGACCCGTCTAATGATCTACGTGATGTGGATGTTATGGAGGAGGGCGATCAGGATCTTTTCCCTCATCAGCGTGCTGGCGTAAAGTTCCTCTCTACGGCTCGTAGAGCCCTTCTAGCAGACGAACCAGGACTTGGTAAGACTGCTCAGGCTATTCGCTCCCTAAAGGCCATGCATGACCAGGGGGAGGCTGTTTTTCCTGCTCTCATTGTCTGCCCGAACACCCTTAAGAAGAACTGGGAACGTGAGTTCGATAAGTGGTGGCCTGGGGTTAATGTGACCGTTATTGGTGGAACTGCAACAAAGCGTCGTGCCTTGTTTGATCAGGACTCCGATGTGGTTGTAGTGAACTGGGAGTCTCTGCGCAGCCATTCTCGCCTATCACCATATGGCTCGATTTCTTTAGCTCGTTGTATCGAGTGTAAGGGCCACGATTCCCGTATCACTCCAAACCGCTGTGAAGTTCACCAACGTGAGCTAAATACCATTGGTTTCAAGGCTGTAATTGCTGACGAGATTCACCGTTCAAAAGATCCAAAGTCAAAGCAGACCCGTGCTCTTTGGGCCGCTACTGGCGATGCGGATATCCGCTTTGCGCTTACCGGTACTCCTATTGCTAAGGATGTTGTTGATCTTTGGCCTATTCTTCACTGGATTTCTCCAGAAGAATGGCCTAGTCGTACCAAGTGGATTGACCGCATGATTGATACCATGCTCAATGCTTTTGGTGGCATGATGGTTCTAGGTGTGAAGCCTCACATGGAGCAGGAGTTCTATGCTGCTATTAACCCACGCATGCGACGCATGCTGAAGGCTAAGGTACTTCCTTGGCTTCCAGAGGTTATCAATGACCGCCGTGATGTCGAGATGGGTGCTAAGCAGCAAAAGGCTTACAATCAGATGCTAGACAATATGATTGCATTGATCGAAAAGGAAGACGGGACTGTTGGGGATGCTGTTGTAGCTCCTAACCCGCTTACTCAAATGCTGCGCCTTCTCCAGCTCGCTAGCTCATACGCTGATGTGACTATTGATCCTGTTAGCGGTGAAGAAGTTGTAGTTTTGTCAGACCCATCGTGTAAGGTTGATGCTCTGATGGATGACATGAAGAATGGTGACTTCGGTGATGATAGCGTAGCTGTCTGTGCCGTATCTCGCCAGCTCATCGATCTCCTTAGCGCACGCCTAACTAAGGAGGGTATCGCTCATGGTCTGATTACTGGAGCAATCGATGCTGATGAACGTCAACGTCATATCGATGAGTTCCAGTCTGGCAAGACTAAGTGGATTCTATTTACTGCCCAGGCTGGCGGTGTGGGTGTTACCTTGACAACTGCACGCAGACTTGTTATGCTACAAAGACCATGGTCACTTGTCGACTATAAGCAGGCTCTTGACCGTGTACACCGTATTGGTTCTGAAATCCATGATTCCGTAATCATTACAGACTACGTAACTGAAAATACTGTTGAAGAGCGTGTAATTCAGGCTCTAGACACCAAGGCTGACAACTTTGAGCAGATTGTGCGTGACAAGGATGCACTTCTCAAAATGCTTAAGGAAAGCAAGGGAAAGAAATAGTGACTCTCCTTAACTCGATGCCGTGTAGTTTTTGTGGAGAATATTTTGTTCCAGGCGGGGCACTATATTCTCACGAGAAAGCCTGCGCTAATGGTGGAGCTAAAAGAAGACGTAGAACTAAATATCGAGAAATATTTTTTGCTAATAATGGTCCTGGGCCCTATACTTGCAGTTTTTGTGAAAAGCCTGCAATATTTGATGAGGTAATAGTTCATCACCAGGATCACGACGAGACAAATAATGATTTGACAAATCTAAAAGCTTGTCATAGGATTTGCCATAATAGCCATCATTTTAAAGATCTTTGGTCGGAAAAATCTGATGAACTATTAGCCAGTAAAACTAGAGGGCATAGAGTCCCTCATAGTGAAGAAACAAAACGGCGCATGAGTGCTGAAAATAAGACAAAAGGATATAGACCTAAACCAGAAGCAATAGCTAAAGCAGCTGAAGTAAATAGAGGAACCCCTCGTTCTGCTGAAACTAGAGCAAAAATAAGTGAAGGTCATAAGAGAAGAAAAGCAGCTAAGGCTGCTCAGGAGGTGATGCCACATGACGATTGAATCTGTACGAATTAGTAATTCCGAGATCCAAACGTTTAAGTGAAGGACTGTCGTCGTCGTTGGTGGCTGACTTACTATCGTCGCCTTAAGCCAAAGCTACAAAACTATACTGGAGCTCTTGCTCTAGGTTCTCGTATCCACGAGGCACTAGATCGCTACTACACCTCCGGTATGGAGCGTGATCTTCTTGAGATCCACGCTGAGCTTGTCAAGGAAGATATCGATAAGCTAAACAAGGAATACCGTGATACTACAGAGCTTGAAACAGAAGCTGAGCTCGGTCGTGTAATGCTCGAGGGGTACCTTGAGTGGATTGAGCTCGAAGGTATCGATGCAGAGCTCGAGATGATCTCTACTGAAGAGATTATCGAGCGTCCAATGCTTGACGGTAAGGTTATCCTACAAGGTAAGATCGATATGCGTGTCCGCCGTAAGATTGACGGTGTACGTATGTTCCGTGACTTCAAGACCGTTGGTGGCTCATTCGCTGAGTTTGGGTCTATTGCTCACATGAACGAGCAGGTTCTAACCTACATGACCTTGGAAGAGGCTCAGAACCAGAACGGTGAACGTTCCGAGGGCGGTATATTTACAATGCTTCGTAAGGTTAAGCGTGGTGCTTATGCAAAGCCACCATTCTATGACCAGATCGAAGTTCGCCACAATCGTTTTGCACTACGCTCGTTCTACCAGCGCCTAGAGGGTGTCCTGGAAGACATGATGCGAGTTCGTGAGGGTCTCGATGCTGGCGAAAGCCATTATAAGCTTGCCTACCCAAAGCCTTCTCGTGAATGCAAGTGGAAGTGCCAATTCTTCGCTATTTGCCCGCTTATTGACGACGGTTCTGCCGCCGAAGCAGCAATTAGTGATGCGTTTGAGTCATCCGACCCATACGGTTATTACGGAATCGAAGAGAAGAAAGGAAGTGAGTAAGAATGTCGGAAGTCGATCGCAGTCTAACAATTATGGTTTATGGCGAATCGAAGGTTGGTAAGTCAACCTTTGCCGTTACAGCACCTTACCCACGCCTAATGCTTGACGTAGAGGGTGGACACCGCTTCCTCCCTATCAATGTAAAGTATTGGGATCCAATTCGCGAAGAGCCGCCTCAGGCGGACGGTACTTGGGACACTGTTGTGGTCCAGGTTCGCGACTATGAAGTCGTTATGAAGGCCTTCCAGTGGCTTCAGAGCGGCAAGCACCAGTTCAAGTCTTTGATCATCGACTCGATCTCTGAGTTGCAGGTCAAGTGCATGGACAACATTGCAGGAACCGAACAGATGAAGATGCAGCAGTGGGGAGAGCTTCTCCGCCACATGGGTGCCCTACTTCGTGACCTTCGCGACCTTACAATGCATCCAACTCAGCCGCTAGAAGCTGTAGTCCTAACCGCAATGGCACGTAAGGGTCAGGATGGCGTATATCGTCCCTACCTACAGGGCCAGCTTGCAATCCAGGCTCCCTACTTCTACGACATTCTTGGCGCAATCACCGTGGAGCAGGTACCAAACCCTGACCCACTACAGCCACCGTATAAGGTGCGACGCATGTATGTAGAGCGTACGCCTGACTATGAGGCTGGAGAGCGTGTCCAGGGCCGTCTAGGTAAGGTAGTTGAGCAGGGAGACCTTGGCGTCGAACGTATGCTCGATATCGTCTTCGGTGAAAAGAAGACACCAGCAACAAAGAAAACAACTAACTAGTAAAAGGAAAATGATACTATGTCTCTAAATTGGAGCGATCTCATCAAGGAAGCCGGAGAGGCTACCAACAGCTTCGAGCCACTGCCAGACGGTGACTACGAGTTCAAGGTGGTAGAGGCTAAGGCCACCACCTCACAGTCGGGTAAGGTAATGTTCAAGACTACCAACGAGGTAATTAGCGGTCCATACGCTAAGCGTCGCGTCTGGGACAACCTTGTTATCTCGCCAGAGAACAGCAAGGCTCTTGGAATGTTCTTCATGAAGATGGGTGCCCTTGGTCTTAACAAGGACTTCTTCAACGCAAACCCAACCAACGCTCAGATCGAGCAGGCTCTATTTGGTCGTGGTTTCCGTGGAACTCTTGCTACCCGTACCTACAATGGCAACCAGAGCAACGAGATCAGCAAGTACTTTGCTGCTCCTGCCGTAGCTCAGGCTGCTTTCTCAGCTCCAGCTGCTCCAGCACCTGCTGCAGCACCTGCACCGGCTCCAGCAGCCCCTGTAGCTGCAGCACCAGCTCCGGCTGCTGCTCCTGCTCCAGCACCGGCCCCTGCCCCTGCTGCCCCTGTAACCTCGGACGACACTCCGTTCTAAATTACAAAATAGAGGAGGCGGGGCACATCGTGTCCCGCCTTCTTTATAGGAGATTTAATGCGAATCCTTTTTACTGGCATGGCTTCATCCCATGTTAAAGAATCTTCAAATACTACGTTCTTTGGAACCATGTTCCAGGTTGCAAAGCAATTCTCTGACTCTGTAGATATACTTCCACCTAGTGTTGAGTGGACATCAGAGATACTAGATAAGTACGATGCTGTCTTTGTTGGTGTAATACCTCCAACAAGCCCTAGTGCTAATAAACTCTATGGTGCTCTTAATGTTATATCTCTACTTGCTGATTCAAAGAAGCTGTTCTTTGTAGTTGACCACCCGCAGGTGTGGCAATTTAAGTCGAGCATTTCATCTGTATCGAAGAATATTGATTCGATTTTTACACCGTTCTATAGAACTAAGTCTGAGTATAGATCAGCTGTGCTTAAAAAAGATAAATTTGAAGGTGCTATAAAGTTATTGTCATCCACTAATTGGCCTACCACTATCTACCCGGAACTCCCCTGGAGAAATTCGGAACTTTTACATGAGTTTTTACCGTGGGTCTCTCCGGAAAACCTAGTTGGAGTCAATCTAGATGCTCACCTGCTCTCGGAGGAGCCAACTATAGAGCTATCAAGAACAAGTTCCTGGTCTGTGGAATATCCAAATACATCCTGGGTACAAAAGATTAGTAAGCTAACTACCTACCCTCTAGAAAAGGCTAAGGCATCTATAAGAACTACAGATGAGGATGTTATGTCTTGTATCTCGTCTAGTGCTGGCCTAGTTCTTCCCGCTCAGGATAGAGGTGTTGGGACTTGGTGGTCTTACCGGATACTTCAAGCTTTGGACTCAGCCACTCCAGTAATTACAGAGTGGAAAGAGTCTAGAACAATTTCCGACTCTTGGGCAGTACTAATTGGGGAAGTAGAAGATATGGATTTGGCTGATAGAATTGCGTTAGCTATGTCTCAACGAAGAAGTTATATGGATTCAATTCCCTCGAAGCAAGAATCCACCAACCTACTAGAGGCTCTAGTAAAGACAAATAAGGAATAAAGATGCCAGATGTAAACTACGAATGGATTAGACAGCAGCTTCAAGATGCTAAAGCTAAGGTTGGATCCGGAAATGCTGTCTTGGAATTATTGGCTGTGTGGGAAAAGCAAACTAAACTCAGCCCTAATTTAGCTAAAGAGGCAGTTGAACTATTCTCTAAGCTTGCCCTAGGTCATGCTATTAACGCAGTTGAAGAAAAAACTGATGAAGTTTGGATTCCTCTGCAGCCGGGCCAGATTCGAGTTGGCGATGAGGTACGTGTATTTAATGATGCTTTCTCTGATGAAGCAGGGACTGTTCACAATGGTAGACGTGGTAAGGTAGTTGCTGTGCGTTATGGTGACGTAATCTTCACATCTACCGATGCTAAGGAACCTAAGTTAAATGGTGTTCACTATTCACCATACAAACTAGAGAAGCGAGTAAAATAATGCGTGTTGCTTTTGAACTAAAGTTTAGTGCCGATACCTTGGAGTCAGCTAAAGCTACAGCTTATGAAGAGGTCGCTAAGTTTCTAAATATCACGGAGTCTGCTGTTGCAGATTCTGTTGATTTAGAGCTCAAGGTTGGGATTCCTGACCCTGAGAAAAACCTGTATTCTGGCCATTTTGTTATTACAGCCTATGGTTCGCTAAAAAAGACACTTTTACATCCAGGTTTATAGCAAAAAATTAAATAATGGCATATTCATTTATATGGATATGCCGTTATTTTTTATTTGACTTTTTCATCTTTATAGCCTAAAATCCAATAGTTAGTGATATAGACTATTGCATATGAAAGATTCTCGCATAGGTGAGTCCCTGTGGTTCTCATGGGAAGGTGATGGGTACCACCCTTCATCCGATGAGGCTATGGTCTACTACACTGAAGGTCACGTTGATCTTGATAATGATATTGTTAAAAAAGCTTTGGCCTCTTCTCTGCAAAGAGATGGTTTAGTTCATTCACTTAATCTTGGATTTTCTGCAGTAGAAGCTGCAGATTTTTCATATCTATATATTGGTATATTGGATAGTGAAATGTTCCCATCTATATGTAAAGAATCAGGCGAAACTGAATATGGGGATCTACTAGATTCAGTAGTTGAAGCAACTCTAGTAGAGGTTATTACTGAATGATTTTTGATTCACCAGAGTGGCATGAAGACGCCGAATGTGCAAAAACTTCTAATGAAGAATATAAAGATAACTTTTTTTCAAATAAGTCTTCTCAGCAAAATCCAGCTCTAAGACTGTGCCAACAATGTCCTGTTAGGCAAGAATGCCTAAAGTGGGGTCTAGAGACTAAGCAAACCTGGGGCATTTGGGGCGGTCTAAACTACAAAAAAATTAGACGCACTCTCTCCATAAACTGGGAGGGGCAGGAGATGCGCCATAAAAGATTTCCTCTTTGCCCTAACTGCAATGCTAAAACCTCTAGCTTAGCTACAAAAACTGTAGATAGACCTACCGCTGGTCGTTGGTCAACAATGAAGGTAGTCGAGTGTGTTGATTGCAAATTTAGTTGGCAAAGCAGAACTAGTGCAAATGCTGTAGAAGCATACCATTCGCAGCAAACTAGGAAGAAGCGCTAATAGTATAGAACTTTAGATTATTTACTAGTCTATCGTTAGTTGGTTCTAGATCTACTGCAACCCTACCGTAGCTAGCTGCATATCGATATTCACCTAAATTATATGCTGATATTGCAGCTAAATCATATGGCAGTGATCCCCAGGCGAAATCCTCGCAGAGGTAGTCAAGTGGTTTTTCTTTTGTTTCTAGTGCCTTAATTGCAGCAAAATAGCATAGTTGCCAGTCCTGCTGATTGTAGGCATGCTGAGCTAACTCAACCAGAGCTTCTCTACGTCCAGGTGCTTCTGCAGTAGCTTTTTCTAGCCAGTCTCTAGTATGTTCTTTATCTATTTTTGCTAAAAATCTCATTGAAGCAGCTCGTTCTGCTGGCCAAGTTGCACTAGGAATACTTAGATGACGAATGAACTCAGCTTTAGCTTCTTCATATTGTCCATAAAAATAAAGCTCACGGGCATAGTAGAAGGCACTGCGATCATCATTAGGTGACTCGGTAACTGCTAATTTAAGTAGCGGTAGGTATTGAGAGCGGCTCTTAGTTGGATCAGCTCGATGATGTAGAACAACCTTCGGAACGGTCACTCTATTTTCTGGACCATCGCCCTCCCAATAGAGAGTCTCGTGACAAGGTTGACGCCAGCGATATCCAAAACGTGAGTGTACTTTATCTGCATAGAACTGGATTCCAGGTGTCACCCCATCTTCTTTCCAGTTCCAGATATAGTCATAAGCAATACGTTGAATGTTACCATTATGCTCATCCCAGGCTTCCTGAATAGCCTCTACCCAACCGGGCTGAAGGTACTCATCTAGGTCGATACTGAGACAAACATCAATATCAGCTGGGATAAGACTAAGAGCAGTATTGCGAGGCACATCAAAACGCCAAGGTCTTTGAGTAATTGAATATACCACCGCACCACGTTCACGCAGCCTTTCTACGGTTCCATCAGTTGAGCCAGTATCGCAGACTAAAACTAGATCTGCTCCTTCATTGGCATCCATAAACTTATCTACATGCTTAATCTCATTGAGGGAGATAGCGTAAACGCAAGTTTTTACTTTATTCTTTTTCATACCAGTCCATATTTGCTAGTAGTCGTTTATTTGTTGGATCAAACTCTAGTGCTTGTTTTCCATACTTTATAGCTTCAGATTTATTTCCTAAATAGTAACAAGATAGGGCTGCTATATCGTAAGGACCTGATCCCCAGGCTTCTTCACTATATGTAAAACCGTCTCTTCTATCTTCTACTGATATGCAGTAATCTGCTGAAAATAGGGCTTCAGCATGTTCACCTATTGCAGAGAAAAACTTAGCAGCTTCATAGAGAGTTTCTCGTTCCATACCATCATCTATGGCTGCTTTAAACCATTTACGAGCCATATCAATATCACCTATAGCAAAGTAATTACTTGCAATATTTCTAGCTATATATGATTTAACTACTCCACCATCTTTGCAAGCAAAGTAGCTCTCATATCTCCAATGAATTGCTGATTGCATATCGCCAATAGTTTGGTAATCATTGGCTAAGAAGTAGCGAGTCCTCCAGTCCGAATCGCCTTCTAAAATCTTCTTGTGAAGAAGATTTAAGTAGCTGCGTCTACTTTTCTGCGTATCCTGCCATTCATCTAAAAAGATAGAATCAGACCAAATTGCTTTTTCAGGTATAGCCCAGGATAAGGTCTCATGTACCGGGCCTACCCATTTACATCCGTGACGTGCATGTATTTTAGAGTGCCACTGCCACTGACCACCGTTATGGCGATATTTGTGGTTAAGTGTGGTTGCGTCATTTTTCCAGGCCACCTCTAGCATTTCTCGCCACCCAGGGAGCAATACTTCATCTATGTCTAGAGAAATTGCTACATCTATATCCTTAGGTAAAAGATTTAGAGCAGCATTTTTTGCATCATCAAATCGCCATGGAGATACTTTTATTTTGTAGGTAGTTATTCCCAATTCTTCAGCATATTCTGCAGTTCCATCAGAAGATCCAGTGTCCGCTAAAAGAATGTAGTCAGCCTCGGCGGCTGACTCAAACCATCGGTCTAAGAACTGCTTCTCATTTAGGGCTATTGAATATACCGCTACACGCATGATTACTTAGTTGGAAGTACGCTAATGAATTCTCGTGGATCGAAGTCTCCACCAAATACCATAGTAAGTAGTCCTGGATTTGATTCATGCCCAGCACGATCACGGAACCACTCAGATCCTGGGTCTGTAGTTGGACACTGAAGCCATAGGCGGTCGCTTACGTCCATGGTACGGAAGTTATGGTAATGGCCAGATACCCAGATGTCGGCGAGCCCAAGAGCGGTCTGCCCGAGGGATTGACCGGATAGATATTTTTCAATACCATTTTGGCTGCTCTGGTGTCCGTGGAAAATTCCAAGGTGGACTCCGCAAATCTCGGTCACTAGTGTCTGGTGCCCCGAGGAAGGGAAACGGAACTGGATATGCTGTAGGGCAGGGTTCTCGGCACAGGCATCTTGAACAGCAGAGGCAATCTCTACGTTCCAACCATCAGCCGGATCTGCAGCTACTTGGCGAGTAACCTCGTCGTGGTTTCCATTAATCACTGGAACAATCATATGCTCGGCTAGAGGAGCCAGAGCCTTAATCTGAGCCATAAGAAGACGACGTGCAACACGCACCTGTTCGGTCAAGCCTAGGTCAGATGCAGCAAGACCCTGTAGACGTCCATTCTGAGATACGTTACCTTCAACGTGATCTCCAGGAAGTCCCAGGGTTATGGTTCCAAGATCTAGGCCCATCTTTTGATAGCCCTTGAATCTATTCACTGCTTTTTCAGTTAAATCTAGAACACGATCAATAGATTGCTGAGACCCGCCGTTGCTAGTCTTTTTTCCAATCTGCTGATCGCTAGGGAATGCTGCAAATGATCCCTTGCCGGTAGCTTGCTTAATCCCTGCTGCTGGACGCCACTTCTTAATCTCATCAATGAGCTTCTCGGCATCTAGGTTATCCTCGTAAATAGTCCCCGCTGGCAGTAGGTTGACTCGTACGGACTCTAGGAATTCTCCATCATACTTCTGCCACTTTCCTCGTCTCATGGACGCTACGGTCCATTCACGGGGATCCAGACCAAAGTCCTCTAGTACTGCAGTAGCATCTTGGACTTCTGATGTAGGGGCTGGCTTAGATATGACAAAACCGCCCTTGGCGGTATCGATATCCATGCGAGGACGCCAATCTTCAGGAATATTCATCGCTTTAATGTCTGAACCCTGCGGACCAGCTGAAGCTAATTTTTCTAATTTTTCTGAGAAACCCATGTTTAGTTGGCTCTCTTTCCGCAACCGCAGTCGCCTCGACGGTGTCGGTCTATGGTGCTATTACTAATATCAAACCCCTCGCCTCGTAAGATGCGTCCTAGTTCAGCACTTGCTACATGGGTAGGATCTTCTTTACTAGTTTTTACAATTGCTAGTAGATTTGCTTGATCCTGCTTTGAAAGTTTTGGATCAATAAATAGCTTTGCCAATACACACAGTTGATTTGATTGCGTGGATGCAGCTTGAAGCTTGTCTGACAGCGACATAGTTCTCCCTCGTACGTCTATAGTGTCATTAAGTAGTATAGTACTAAATTTTCAGTTAACTAGCTTTTCTTTGCCTTGGTTTTGAAGATACTGAAGTTGGTCTAGTTCTAGAGGTAATCATAAAATCTTTAATCAACTCTACTTCAGCCGATGTCTTGATACTGTGAGCTTCAATTATATTAACTCTATCGGCTAATGAGCTACCGCCATTCTCCCAGAGTTGGTGTTCAACTCGGTCTAGACGCTCTGCAAGGGTTCGTCCTTTGCTATCAACTCCAATAGAGTCGCTAATCTTTCTTACAAAGCGGTAGATGGCTACAAGCCCTCCGACGATGACGCCGATTGCGGTAATTACCGCGGCGATTGTTAGAATAATCTCTAGTTGCATGGCCTATAATGGATTCTACGGGGAGCGGTTAGATTCGTTCTTCTATTGTACCCTAGAAGGGTTTTCCTTATTTGACGGGCTGTTAGGTCGAGCCGTTGATGAGTTTGTTCAGTCAATCTGAATTATTTATTAATGCGTGACTTGCAGCATCTTCGAGTATGGGTGTATGCTGTCAATAACTTTGGAGAGCATATGTATGTTTTTAATGACGGAATGGTGGACAACTAATGGCTAACTGGGAGTCTGCGGCTGGCCGCCTTGGCCCTGCTGCTGTATGGTACGCAAAAAATGGCTGGTATATCCTTCCCGTTCATGGCATCACGAAGGATGGACGTTGCACCTGTGGTAAGCCACACTCTGATCCACGTGAAATTGGTAAGCACCCAGCGCTTTATAACTGGAATACCGAAGCTTCGAATGATCCGATTAAGGTCGCACAGTGGTGGGAAGAAAACCCCGACTACAACATCGGAGTATTCTGTAAGCCATCTGGCTTCTTCGCAATCGATATCGATCCACGCTCCGGCGGCGATGATTCTTTCCAGGTTCTAGAAGAGCGTTCTGAGGGCGCAATTATTGCCACTACTGAAGCTATTACCGGTGAATACACTGTTAAGGGCAAGGTAGTTCGTGGACGCCACCTTCTATATAAATGTGACCCAAACGAGAAGTTCCTGGGTAACCTTTCGAAAGAGGGGCTTGGTGGTATTGACATCAAGCACAATGGTTACATTCTTCTTTCCCCGTCTCGCCACTTCTCTGGCATGACATATGACTGGAAGCCAGGCCATGAGCCATGGAAGATGGAAGTATCTGAAGCTCCAGAAGAACTTTTAAACGCCCTTCGAGCAAAATCACTTCGTCGTTCGGGCGGAGCAACCACTACATATAAAGAGGGTGAGTGGGGCTGGCTTGGGGACTTAGAGTTTCGTGGAGAAAAGGTTGATGTCCAGGCAATCCTTGAAGAGGGGATTGATGAGGGTGGTCGTGCTGTTGGTGTCTACCAACTCGCATGCGCTCTAGCAAATAAGTTTGGTACTAGCCCTGAATCACGCATGCTCATCGAGTCAATGATGATTCGATTTAATGGGGAGAAGATTCGTCCTCCAATGGAGCTTGAAGGTCAGAATTCGATTCTGATGCATACTCATCGAGCTATTGATTTTGTTGCCAATAACCCAAAGATTGATAAGTCTTGGCCTGGAATTTCTGAATGGGTTGAGAATCAGGGTAAATCCTGGGCAGAATCTGCCCATGAAGAGGGTGTACCTGTATTCTTACCGGATGTGCCTACGGTAGTAGAGCCAACTCCTGCTGCAAATAATGTTGGAACTACTGTTACCGCCTTAGTTGAGAGCGGTATGTCTGTTACGGATGCCGCTAGTGGTGGAAATATGGACATTCCTAAGGATGCTGATGCTCTTGAAGCCGAGGGTGGAGGAACTCCAGGCCGTCGCACCCTTACTGATGTCGGTAACGGTCGTCGTATTATTGATACTTTTGGTTCCGCTCTTCGCTATACTCCAGGTCTTGGTTGGTTTCACTGGACTGGCAACTTCTGGAAGCCAGATGTAGAAGAGCTAGGCATTAATGAACTTGCTAAGCGAATCTCTCCCGTAATCGCCAGTGAGGTAGTTAACTACGGCGATGGCGATGAGCAAAAGAAGCAGGATATTGTTAACTGGGCTAAGCAGGCAAAATCTAATAGCCGTATTGCAAATATGATTAATCAGGCAAACTCTGACACTCGAGTTCAGGTAAGCGTTGAGCAGTGGGATGGTTCGCACCACTTACTCGGCGTTATGAATGGTGTTATTGATCTTAAGACTGGAGAGCTTCACAAGGGGCGTCCAGATCTTTATATCACTAAGCGTGCTCCTGTTTCTTATACTCCAGGACTTCGCAATGTACGCTGGGAGCAGTTTATTGACTTCGCTACTGGTGGCGATAAGGAGCTTCAGGACTGGGTTCAGCGTGCAGTTGGCTACACCTTAACTGGCCTTAGCAACCAGGATGTTCTATTCCTTGTCTATGGTCCGGCTGGTTCTGGTAAAAATACTTTTGTCGAAACCATCGTTGAAGCACTCGGCACTGAGCAATATGCAGGAACCCTACCATCTGACCAACTTGCAGCTGGTAACGGTAATAACTCTTCTCAGCAGTACTATATGGCTGAGCTGCGTGGTAAGCGTATGATTTGGGTTGATGAGTTGCCAGAGTCTGAGCGTATCAATGAGAACCAAATTAAGCAGATGACTGGTTCATCAACCATCTCTGCTCGTTCTCCCGGTGAGAAGCCGTTTACATTTAAGGCTCAGGGTAAGCTATGGATTACCACTAACCACCGCCCTATCATTAATGATGATGCCATGTGGCGTCGTCTACGTCCAATTCCATGGTCAAAGGTAGCTGAGAAGCCTGATCCCGATTTAAAGGCCTATCTATCTGATCCTGATGGTGGTCTTCCAGCTGTTCTTTCATGGGCAGTAGAGGGTGCTATTAAATACCTTGGTTCTTCAGAAAAAGATCCACTTGGTTGGTGTACTGCTGTTAAGGAAGCTGCAGAAGTTTATCGCAAGAACGAGGACCGAATTGGTATTTTTCTAGAAGAAGAGACTACTAAGTCTGAAGGCGCTGCAGTTTTAGTTGGAGATATTTACTATGTATACCGCTCGTGGAGCGATATGCGTGGTGAAAAGCCTATGACTCAGATTGCATTCCAGCGTAAAATTTCTGACCGTGGTCTAGAAGTAGTTGGCCAGGGAGCTAGAGCAGAGATTCGTAACTATATGCGAACCCCGAAGGCTGTTCCTCAGCAGGTCAGCGAAGTCAACTGGAACGATATGACGCGTTTTGCAAAGAATATCTAATATTTATGGTATAAGATAGAACTGTACCGGGAGAGGTATAGACGGGGACTAGGAGTTATTTCTAGTCCCCGCAGTCTTATTTAGGATAATAGTGAAAATTTGTATTGCAACACCTATGTATGGTGGTAATGCCAAGAGTGTATTCATTACGAGCCTTGCCAATCTAACAATAAGACTTGCTCAGCGTGGTCACTCCGTTGTACAGACCAACCTCACCAACGAAAGTCTTATAACTAGAGCTCGAAATACTCTTACTTATTCTTTCCTAACATCCGACTGTGATGCTCTGCTATTTATTGATGGTGATCATGGATTTGATGCTGATGATATTGTAAAAATGGTTGAATCTGGTAAAGATTTAATTGGTGCAATTTACCCTATGAAGTCAATCAACTGGCAGGCTGTTAGAAATGCAGCACTGCTTGGTAAAGAAAATTTAGAAGAATATTCTGGAATCTTTGCTGTAAATATGTTAGACACATCTCAGCATTTTGATGCCAATGAGCCATTTAGAGTTATGGATATTGGTACCGGTATGATGTTTATTACTCGTAAAGTATTTAATGATCTTAAGCCATTGTGCAAAACATATAAGAGTAATAGTTATGGAAGTACTATTCCTTTTGGTGAAGATGTTGTTGAGTATTTTACTACCGCTATCAATGAAAAAGAGATTCTTTTGTCAGAGGACTATGCCTTCTGTGCAATGTGGAGATCTCTAGGTAATGATGTTTGGGCCGCCCCCTGGGTGAAGATTTCTCACGCTGGCGAATATAGTTTTTCTGGTCAGTTTGCAAAAACTGTAGAACTTCAGGCTGCAATAGCTGAGCATAATAGTAAAAATAACTAATCCCTAGTTGTTATAACTTTTTTATTTTTAAAGTCAAGTCCAGCGAATACTCCAAACTCACTTAAAGTTCGTACGGAGCCTAATGCATCTTCTCCAATTCTTTCTAATTCGAATATAGATTTGACTTCTAGGCGTGATTCTTTATCTAAAGTTGGCCAAAGGTCGGGCCAGTCTGCCCAGGCGTGGTGTCTTCTTGCTAAGTGGTAGGGCTGCCCGCTGTGATATAGATGCCATACTAAGTGATTTCTGGCAGTCACAATATTAAAACCGTGAGTAAATGCTCTGGCTGCAATAAGAATTTCTTCACCCCAGAAGGCTACTTTTTTATTAGGTTTAATTTTTGCAAAAGATCCATCAGTAAAAATCATGCCGCCAGCTACTGAAGATGTGTATTGACACCCGGGTGGTGTTGTTATAGCTAACTGACTAGGTATAAATCCTAATTCAAAGGAGTCAATTCGTTCTTTAAAAGAGACTCGTGTATTTTTTTGTTCGAAGTGATCCTCTAATATTACACTTCCGTTTTCTATATACCTATAGTTAGGCGGGTACATAGTTATTAGTGGTTTTGCTATTCCAATATTTTCATACCATCTATAGTCTTGTATAGCAAGTTCATCCCAGTTCTTTTGGAATCGCATGTGTGCATCTGTTTGAAGATAGAAGTCTTCGTCTATATACAATTCATTTGCCATATACCTAGATAGTTGTACTCCAATATTATCTGGAGCTATGCTTTCTATATACCTAATCTCTACATGCTCCGGTGTATTTACATGAGAAATTGATATAGAGTCTTGTTCTAGCGTGCAGTTGTGCACCCCAAAAACAATTTTATTATTTCCTGATGACATTTCTATGGCATTTTTTATTGTCTCAGGGAGCTCTAAATCCCTATAGGCGGGGAGCTGAACAAATATGCTATTAGTCACCATTTGTTGGTTGGACATGTTGAATCTTTAAATTCTACTCTTGTAGGCATAAAGCATCCACACTGGGAACATTGGCTAGTGTAGTTCACAAATAGTGGGCAATCTCGGCAAATATCTAATCTAGCATTGCTGATGTCTTGGTCTATCTTCTCTAGAGATAGGATATCTGTTGATTTAGGTGATATCTCCGTACCCCGTGTGCTGACTACTTTCTCTTTATAGAGCTGCCAAGCACTAGGCATTCTGTAGTACCTCTACAAATTTTGGATCACTAGAGTATGCTGCCACTAGCATTTCATTTTCATTTGCTATTTCTTGAACTAGTGCTACTGAATCTCCTAGCAAGAATGCAAATTTAGTAGCCATAGGATTAATGTCTATTTCGGCTACTGGAGATCCATCCATATAGAATGTGCCTTCAGCATATGTAGACCCTACTACTACATCCAACCCATCGCAGATAACTATTGAAGGATTTGATCTTAGGGTGTCATAAAATCCGTCGTTGAGCTCTACTATCTCTAAATTAAATGCAAATGCATTATCAATGATTAATGAAAAAGTTGCCATAGCTAATTATAATTCCTCTTCCATCATACTCGGATCAATAGAGAAGATTCCAAAGCGTGGTGGGAATGAAGGTGGTGTTGCTGTCGTTGTTGTAGTTGGAGCAGCAGTAGTGGTAGTTGGAGCGGCTGTAGTGGTAGTCCCTCCTACTCCACTTCCACCAGTACATTCGTAATATGCTGTTGATCCGGTAGATCCATCAGAACACTTATAGTAAAACTGTTGTACATAACCGCTACCGCAGATAGTTCCTGTATATCCGTTTGTACTATACCCTACATAGAATAAATTACCATTCACTCTGCCATAACTAGGGCCACACGTCACCCCTGCGGTAGTGGTAGTGGTTGTAGTAGTAGTTGTAGTGGTAGTTGCTGCTCCTGACATTGTTATTCCGGCTGAATTTGATGCCAGAGTTGCAAATGAAGAGCTTAATGCTGAGACAGACAAGCTATATGAATTGCCAGGAGATACTGCCCAGCTTACGCTTGTTCCACCATATCCAGATGATGAGTCTATAGTAACTCCCCCGGAACTCAAGGTGTATGAGTATAGTGCTGTTCCAGATGGTGGATTAGACCAACTACCTGTAAGTGAGGTAGATGAGTTTTCAGTTAGAGTTACTGTAAATGGTGCTGATGCAGGAGTAGTTACACTCGCGGAGTTTGATGCTAGAACTGTAAAAGATGAGCTTTTCGCTGAAACAGTTAGGGTATAGCTTGTTCCTCCGGCTACAGTCCATGAGCCAGAGGTAGCACTCGTAGCATTTCCAGACGCAATAGTCGTGCCTCCAGATGAGAGTACATAGTCATATATTGCAGTACCAGCTGGAGGATTTGACCAACTTCCACTAACTGATGTAGCAGAGTTAGCGGTTAAACTTACTGAAAATACTCCAGGTGGGTTTGTCGTGGTAGTTGTAGTAGTGGTAGTTGACCCTACTGTCGCTGTTCCAGAGAGAAGTACTACACCGCCAGCTCCAATTGCTTGAACTGTAAACGTATAGCTATGGCCCGAAACTAGTCCAGTAAAGTTATAGAAGTTAGCCGCTGAGTTTGAATAAGATGATCCATTGTAGGACACTCCGCCTGGATCTGTATTATCAACCAACGAGAAACTAAAATAGGATGTCCCCGTTGGGCCCATGGTCCATGTGGTATTTATTTGAGTATCTGAGGCTGCTACTGCTGTCACATTTAGACTACCTACTGTAGTCACGTAGGAACTGGAACCTTGATCACCAACACCGTTTATATTAGTTCCAACTACTGTAGCATAGTAGATACCATCAGCAACTCCAGTAAATGTTGTACTAGTATCGGTAGCACCTATTCCAGAGGCGGTATATGCTAGAGCACCAGTATTACCGTTATATAGCTTGACTGCTACTGCTGATAGCGGAGCACCTCCCTCGTGACCATAGAAATTCCAGGTTACGGATATAGTTCCGGCTGCAGTTACACTTGCATTTACAGCTGGGCCTGCTGGCTTAGAGGTAATTAGCGCTGAGTTTGACCAATCTGACTGTAAGGATAGTCCGTTAGCATTTCTAACTGCAACTACAAATGAAGTATTGTATCCAGGAATTAGGCTATTTGCGGTTACTGGTGAAGAAGATCCTTCTCCAACCTTAACTGTTGAGTTTAGGCTTGAGTATACTTCATAAGTAGAAACAGTTTTACCACCAGTAGCTCGAGGAACGAATCCAACAGTAGCTCCCGGGTTTCCGTAACTTCTATCAGTACCGATATTAGTTGCTGTACCAATAATTGGAGCCTGAGGCACGGTTGTAGCCACTACTGCAGCCGAAGGTGCTGAAGGAGCTGAATCTCCGTTGGTCCAATAACCAATGGCTTTAATGGTATAAGTATAAGAAACACCACTCTGTAGTCCAGTAATATTGATTGGTGAAGTAGAGCTTATAGCTGTAAAATTTCCTGGACTAGATGTTGCTTGGTAGTAAAGTGTGGGACCGCTAGTCGGATCTGGAGTAAAACTTATATCAACTGATCCATTATTATATTGACGGTTAAGTCCTACGTCTGTAGCAGAGATATTTGTTGGAGCTTTTGGTGGAAGATATGTCCACACATTTGCTGAAGCTCGTCCTCCCAGGAATGGCTTCATGACTATGCCATCAAATCGCCAACAGCAATCCAGGAGTTGGTTCCTGGACGCTTGATAAGAGTTGCTGACGCCCAACGGGTGCGAATTCTAAGACCAGGAACTCCCTGGATTGTTACGTTTCCATTAGCTGGAGTTAGGGTTACAAAACCAGTTCCAGTACTAATTACTGTAATTTGTGCACCAGTAGTAAATCCAACGGTTGCCTCATCGGGGACATATAGGTTGGTATCCGAACTACTTGATATCTCTACGATTTGACCATCATCAGATAGCGCAAGTGTATAGCTAGTGGCTAGCTGATTAAACGAGTAGTGATACGAAACAGGTCCGGTTGGTCCAGTCACTCCAGGCCCTGTAGGTCCTGTTACGGTGGATGCTGGTCCGGTTGGTCCAGTCACTCCAGGCCCTGTAGGTCCTATTGCTCCTGCAGTTCCTTGAATTCCTTGCACACCCTGAGGTCCGGTTGGCCCCTGCACACCCTGAGACCCTGCGGTTCCAGTTGGACCAGTCGCTCCCTGGATTCCTGCACCAGTTGCGCCAGTAGGACCGGTTGGTCCCTTAGTTCCTGTTGGACCAGTAACCGAAGGTCCAGTTACAGAAGGTCCGGTAGCACCCGTTGGGCCGACTCCACCCTGCGGTCCAGTTGGTCCAGGATTACCCTGCACACCCTGGACACCTTGAGTACCTTGCGGCCCGGTTACACCGGTGGCACCTTGTATACCAGTTGGGCCAGTTACGGAAATACCTATAGGTCCGGTGGCTCCAGTAGGGCCCACTACATTTGAAGGAGCACCAGTCGGTCCAGTTGCACCGGTCTCACCCTGAGCACCTGTTGGTCCAGTTGGTCCTTTATCTCCAACATCTCCAGTACGAGCAAAGGTGATGTAGATACCAGCTGTATTTGAAATTGAAGTAACCGAGCCAGAAACATAGGCAATAGGTACTTCAAAATAGGTGTCATGGTGGTAGTGATTGCCAACTATTGAATAGTAGATATAGTTTTCTGGAGCATTTATCTCCGAAATTTTAAAAGTTCCCTTGATGGCAGAAGATGAGTCATCAATAGTTTGTAGGAAGCTTGAGATATCTGTATCAGATAGGTCGTACCAAGAAATATACATTTCTGTAGCACTAGTTAATAGATTATTGAAGCTTAGATTACCGTGCCCTGGGTTTTCATCAATAACTGATGTTAGGTAGTGGTATTCATATGTTGCTCCACCAAAAGTACCCTGAGGACCTTGCGGTCCAGTCGCACCAGTTGGTCCAGTTACAGTAGAGTCAGCACCAATGGGACCTTGATCACCCTGAGGACCAGTTGGTCCCGTAGGACCATGAGCACCAACAATTACCGGCTCCCATTGTCCGGAATCTTGGTTAAATTGCTTTAATTGGCTCATAGTACGTCCATGCCTCGTGGGTGAGTAGGGTGCAGTCTTCTACTATTTTACCCTATTATTCGGAAGCCTTAGGGGCCGTCCCCCAGTGCCCCTCTGGGCATGCTGCATTTGGCAGCTTAGTTTTGAGATTCATCATACAGCCGCATTTACGGCATTGTTTACTGATTTTAAATAGAAATGGGCAGGTCAAGCATATAGCCATTCTCTGATCAGCTACTTCATCAGATACCCTACCTATGTCATCATTTAGTAGGTCCCATGGTTTTGCTGCTCGCCTAAGTTGTTCGGGCGTAGGGAGCGGTGGAATCTCAGGTAGTTGGTTCATTTTCTATAAACTTCCCATCTACATATTTATAGTTGATCTTGGCTTCTGAAGTATCTTCAGTAACCAGCACAAAAGTAGGTTGAGCTAGCAACATATCGGCCAAAAAATCCTGAGCTCTCATGACGTCAAATACTTGACCATCAATAACTAGAGCTATTGTATGGATAGTTGCATTCTCTGGCTCACTATTATGGGTATGGCTCTTGTCGTGACTATGACTATTACCACTATCGTGACTGTGATTACTGGATAGCGAGTTCTTTATCTTCGTAAAAATAGATACTGAAGGCATTCCTGCCTCTGATGGTTTAGGTATTTTGTGCCTTGGCTTCATTAGTTATATTCCTTGCGGTGCCACATTGTCTTTTTATAGTTAAAGTCAGCCATACGAGCCAACATTCCTCGGTAGTCAGCTTTCTTTTTAATATTTTCAGCCTTATCTACCATTACCCAGGATTCACGTTTAATTGGTATTAGCTGAGCTATTGGCGTACCTTCAGGAATTACTCCTTCAAAGTCTTCCTTTATAAAGAAGGGGATATTTCCAGCAGCAAAAAATTCATCGGAGTCCATTATTGCTGAAACGGTGTGAAATGGGAGCTCGTGTCGGTTTAGTGGATGAGTAACTAAGAGACTAAACCCTTTAGGAGTTTTTATTCCCCAGAAACCGGAGAATGCCAGATGATTTGGAGCAAATCCAGGGGGTCGAGGTATAGTTGCACCTAACTCCTTAGGACGCTCGTGAATAATCTCGCCTACTGGTGTTTTAGCATAAGAAAAATTAATTTCTCCAGAGTCGGACCTAGACACCTCTACATCAAAAGGAAATCTTAATACATACCCGCTCATCATGGAGTCAACAAATGGCATGCATTTCTTTAAACCAGCTGATTCTTCTTGATGCCCATCGCTAGTAAAGGTGCTTTCAGCATCTTTATACCAGGCGGGTATGGTCATTTTTGTGGGTACTGGTTTCCCGTAAGCTTCTTTGGCTTTATCAGTGAAGAATTTAATAAACTTCATAGATAAATAATACTACAATTATGCAGAAAATGTTCCGGTCTGAGGGTCATAGGTGTAGCCTACCTGAGCATCTCCCATGGCAACCTGAACAAATGTTGGGTTAGCTAGGAATACCGAGGCATTCTTACCATTAGTCTGTAGCATTTGATACACAACGTTGTCAATTAGAACAGCAATGTGAAATTGGTTCTCTCCAGGGGTAGCTTCTACTGGAGGAGCTGGACGCTCCAGAGCTGGAACTACTGGCAGTTGATCTGACATTTTCTTCCTTAGTTTCTATCTATAGTTATTTTACTAATATTTGTAGTTTGGTTGTACGAGCTTGGAGCAATAGCTAATCCGAACTTAGTTGATTTTACAGAACCGGTAGCTGTATAGGTCATATCAGAACCTATCTGTGAAGTCATATTAGTATCTGAATATGCTTGGATTGTAATAACGTCTCCAAAAGTTTTAACTCTAAAAGCAGCCGATATTGCCGCGATCGCCTGGGACCATATCGAACTAACTACTCCTGAGACACTATTTAAAATTTTAAAATACTGTGGGTAGCAGGTATTACATGAAGTGTAGTAACATGTGCTACAAACAGTTCGATAGCATGTGCTGCAAGAGTACCAAGCACTTGACCAACTATAGCAGTTGCAGTCATAGGGTGTTGTACTACACACGGTACTGTAATCTGCAGTACATGTTGGTGCTACATAATACCAAGCTACGCAGCCAACTCCGTACACTCGTACATCGCAACCGTATGCTCCTCCAGAGCAGTAATATGTCCCTGTTGCTCCATAACTACAGCTATAGCTGTAGCATGTTGAACATGTTGTACCACTTGCATATTGAGGAACACAGGAGCAGTCATATGGTTGGTCTGAACAGCTACAGCTATACCCAACTTGAGAGCAGTTACAGTTTTCTGGTTGGCTAAAGCTTTGTACTCCCCACCAGTTACCGGAATCTGTGACCCATAGGGCAGCCATGGCCCCCTGACCACCTGCAATTAGTTCTACCTTAGCGTTTTTTACACCCATATCTACTACTTGTAGAGGGTAGCTTGATGCAGAGGTAGATGTATTTAGTAGGTTATTTACAATGTTGAATGTTCCACTAAGGATATTCCACTTACTTCCATCAGTAGCAGCACCTGGTGTAGAGGTTGTATTTGCACGGATAAAAGTATCAACAAACTTCTTACGAAGAGAAGATGATGATGCCGAGATATGTGGTCTCATTACGCCACCGTATCTCCGAATAGTACCCATGTGTCGGCTGATCTCTTGTAAAGAGTGGCCGATGACCACTGAGCACGAGTATTATTTCCAGGAGTGTAGTTTAGGGTAACTCCAGAAGCTGCAACAACTGTAACCTGGCCAGCACCTGTCTGCATAAAGGTTATTGATGAGCCTACAGGGATTGATACCGAAGCATTAGTCGGTACTGTCACTGTAATTGTTGATGCATTATTGAATTCAGTGAAATATAGTGGATCAGTTGCGGCTAAGGTGTAGGTTGTTCCGGTCTGTGCATTCACCGGGTATGTTAGTGATGCCTTAGATGCTAGATCAGTAACAAGATTAGTTACCTGTGACTCAGCGATAACGAGCGTAGATTGGTCTTTATTTTTCCAAAGACCAGTAGATGACTCATACTGAAGCAAATCGCCATTAGTTTTTGAAGTAATAAGTATATCGTGCAACTCGTCTAGTTCAAATCCATTCTGAGGGCGAATAAAAATTTCACCATTATTTGAGTTTGCACGAGTAACAATACCAATAAATACTAGGTGCGCCGGAGCAACTGGCTTATTTGCTAAACCATAAACAAGAGATCCATTAACTCCTAGCCATACAGGATCTCCAGCACTAGCTCCATTAGTATTTAATCCAGCAAGAAGACCTTCAGTAATTACATTTGCTACACCATTAATCGCAACGGTTGCATCAAGTAGACCCATAGTCTTGCTCGACGTAGCTTCACTTGCATTACTTGCTAGAGAAACAATCATGTTTGTTCCATCAGCAGAACTTACATAGACTGGCTGACCCTTATTGATTGCAGCCGCAGCTTTAACCTGGTGGCGAATTGACTCTGAGTAGTTAGCAATCCAAGTCGTGTTGTAGTCGGTACCATCAACCTTTGCAAGGATCTGCCCGGCAGTTCCGCCTGCAGCAACGCCAGGTCCGGCTGCACCTGTTGCTCCAGTATTTCCAGTTGATCCGGTTGGCCCGGTTACCGTGCTTGCAGCACCAGTAGGTCCTGTTATGCTAGGACCAGTAGCGCCAATTGGGCCTTGAGACCCTGTAGGGCCAGTAGGGCCATCAGTTCCATTAGTTCCTGCAGCACCAGTAGGTCCCGTGGCTCCTGGTGTACCATCTGCGCCAACATATCCATTAGCGCCTGCTGGTCCGGTTGGTCCGGGAACAGTAGAAGCAGCTCCAGTTGGTCCTGTTACGGAAATGCCAGCTGGTCCGGTTGCACCTGTTGGTCCTGCAACTGTTGAATCTGCACCTGTAGCACCTGTTGGGCCAGTCACGGAAGGACCCGTAGGACCTGAATCACCAGTTGCACCAGTAGGGCCAGTAGCACCAGGAAGTCCTGCATCGCCCGAAGCACCGGTTGGGCCGGTTGGTCCCATGCCTTCAATACCGCTAACACTAGTATCAAGCCATAACTGAGAAATATCAGAAGGTGCAGTAGCCTGAGTTATTACACCCTGGTTTCCAGTTGATCCAGTTGGACCAGTTACAGAAGGTCCGGTTGCACCTGTAGGGCCAGTAGCACCAGTATCCCCCGTAACACCTTGAATGCCTTGAATACCTTGAATGCCTTGTACGCCCTGATCACCCTGAGCACCTCGAGCGCCAGTAGGTCCAGTTACATTTGAAGGAGCACCAGTTGGTCCAGTTACAGAAGGTCCGGTTGCACCTGTTGGTCCTGCAACTGTTGAATCTGCACCTGTAGCACCTGTTGGGCCAGTTGGTCCTACATCTCCTCTAGGCCCGATTTGACCAGTTAATCCTTGGATACCTTGGATACCTTGGATACCTTGAATCCCCTGTACACCTCGCGATCCGGTCGGGCCGATACGTCCGATAGACCCGGTCTCACCCTGAGCACCAGTTGGTCCAGTTACACTAGGACCTGTTGCTCCAGTTGGACCTTGCTCTCCAGTTGATCCCGTAGGGCCGGTTACCGATGGTCCGGTTGGGCCAGGGATACTAGAGGCAGCTCCTGTAGGACCGGTGGGTCCACCGACTGCTTGAGTCGAGCGGGCTTCCCAGGTGTAGCCATTCCAAACCCATGACGAGCCTTCGAAGCTATAAATATCACCCTGCGACGGATCTAGTGGAAAAATAAAATCGGTCATTAGACTGTTCCTCCGTCAATGTGAAGCAAGGTATTTATGTCGGTCCAACCGAACTCATAGTCGTTGTCACCGGTCTTTATGAGAACCTGATTTATGGTTCCACCATTAGGTATACCTACGCCAATTGGTCCGGTTGGTCCAGCTATATCTGACATTGGTCCGGTTGGTCCCGTTGGGCCTACCTTGTGACCGGTAATTTCTACCCAGAATGTTTGGAAATATATGTAAGTTTTTCCTGTATTTGCATCGAACCAAACATCGCCCTCTACGGGATTCTGAGGGAACATGCTATTTACTTGGTAAACACCCTGCGCACCCGTTGGTCCGGTTACGGCAGGCCCAGTTGGGCCAATATCACCCTGTGGGCCAACCACGTGTCCAATATTATCCCATTGAGCGCTGGTGCTCCATACATACATATCGCCAGTCTCTAGGACGACATATGCTGCATTAACCCGGGAACCTACGGCTGGAAGATCAGCAACTGTGGCTACAGTACCCTTAAAGTCAATCGAGATACCTTGGTCACCTTTAAGACCCTGAGGACCCGTAGGACCTGAATCACCGGTAGCTCCTGTTGGTCCAGTAGCACCTCGCATACCAGTAAGACCTCGGTCACCGGCTATACCTTGCGGACCAGTTGGCCCTACGTCGCCCTGAAGACCTCTAGAACCTGTCGCACCAGTTGGTCCAGCTATGGTTGAATCGTGTCCGGCAATACCTTGAATACCTTGGATACCTTGAGCACCTGTTGGGCCAGTTACGCCCTGAGGGCCTTGATCACCAGTTGCACCTGTAGGACCAGTATGACCCTGAAGACCCGTTAAACCTGTAGTACCTTGGGCACCGGTAGGTCCCACGATGCCCTGAATACCTTGAATACCCTGTGTACCAGTTGCACCTGTAGCACCGGTTGGGCCAGTTACATTTGAATCTCTACCAGTATTTCCTTGAATACCTTGAGGGCCAGTTGGACCCTGGGTTCCTGTTGGTCCGGTTACACCTTGCTCGCCTTGGATACCCTGGAATCCTTGAATACCTTGAGGACCGGTTACACCTTGAGCCCCCTGAAGTCCAGTAAGACCTCGGTCACCAGTTGCACCCTGAGGACCTGTCGCACCCGTCTGTCCTGTTGCTCCAGTTAGTCCGGTTAATCCTCGAGCTCCGGTTGGACCTTGCTCACCCGTGGCACCAGTAGGTCCTGCAATAGTTGAAGCAGCACCAGTTGGACCTGTATCTCCTTTTAGCCCTGTTAGACCTTGATCTCCAGGAATACCTTGAGGGCCTTGCGCACCAGTGGGTCCTGTTATGCTAAGACCTACAGAACCAGTTGCACCTGTAGGGCCCTGAATACCTTGAATACCTTGTTGACCAGCTGCTCCAGTAGGTCCAGTGATTGATTCTCCTGTAGCACCTGTAGCACCAGTTGCACCTGTAGAACCAGTTGGGCCAGTGGGACCACCAAACTGACCTGCCGGACCAGTTGGTCCAGCCGGGCCTTGAACACCAACGTTTTTAACCTCTACAAATGCAAAGTTGTCGGAAAGTGCCATTATCGAGTAACCTCCGGACGAACGACAAGATTGCCTTGAATAACTTTTGTTACTATCCCCGTAGAGGTTTCTTCTACTTCCAGATCATAAGTGTATTTACCTATTTCTAAGGCTTCAGTCTGGGATGGGCTAGCTATGATTAATATTGATCCGGCTGTTCCATTGATCTCGATACCACCGTTCTCAGTGGTCAACGTTAGAACTACCGACATAGACGAGGTTTTTTCACGAACTTGCATACGAGCTGTATATCCAGTAATGGTTATTGGCTTTTTTGCTGAGTTTTTGACTGCAATTGACCGCAAAAGCGTAGCGCCTTGATCGACAATAATGTCGTAATAATTTGCGGTAGCACAGTGCACGGGGAAATCCTCTGAGAAATTGGCCTATTTCTTCTACTATTTTACCCTATTGGAGCAAGATTGATACTAGTAGATAGGGGTGCCGTTCTTAATACCCTGCTTCCATTCTGCCTGCTGTACAGCCTGCTGTTCACGCACCTTAGTGACCTCCTCGTCCCACTCCTTGATGCGCTCCTCCGAATACTCGGATTCGGCAAAATCCCAGAATGCTCCGATAGTGTGGCGAGTCCCTGTTAGAACTTCCTTAACCTGGTGTACATTGTTAATTCCCCCCGGGAATGTAATTAATTGACCCGATTTAGGTTTAATTGTTAAGCTGTGGTCTCTAAAATCGAGTTCTCCACCCTCGTAATCATCGTTTACATAGAGTAGGCAAACAAACTTACTTTTCTCCCATGCTGACCAGTTGCCATCCATATCGGTATTATCCGAGTGGAACGGTGCAAAAGCTCCCTTTTCCCATTTTTGGGCATGGCTAGATACAGACTTAACTGGGCGCTGATGCGCATCTTCTACATACTCTTTAAGTCTTGATGCTAGGTTTCCTAGGTAATCCTTAGGCAATCCGTACTTCTCTAAAAGTGGTTCGTCGGGTAGAAGGCTCATCCCGTATGACTCGAAAAATGCCGACATTGTCCACGGTAGTTCAGGATCTTCGAAGTAGGATACGAGCTTTTGCTGGTCCTCTACCGGGATGAAGTCGTCGTAGCAGATGATATCTTCCTTTAAGAATCTTTTATTCTCGATGCTCATCGGTTGTCTCTCCTGTATATCCTAAGTTAGAAAGAAATCTTTCGTGGTCAAATCTTTGATTGTCTCTAGAAAATATCTTAGCAAACGTAAAAATTAGTTTATTAAAAGTTGGTTCTGGCGTCTCTAATTTAGCCGATTCTAGAGCTTTAGTAACCTCTAGGTAGTCATTTTTTAGGAACGTACATTCTCCGCCACGTGGGCGTTTAAGTATTTTTTCATGTGTAGTGCCGGTAGGCTCGTATAAAGTCACGGTTAGATATTCTTTCGCAAATCCCCAGTCGGAGTAGGCTGCATATCCTGTAGCTGCATCCAGGGCATTGTCATAGAAGTAGATAGATCTGACTGGATTCTCGCCATCTCTAGCTACGGTTAGCATGTAGCCAGAAGCCACTTTATCTCTAACTTCTAACTTAAACTTTTCAACCATATCCAGGTTAACTGGATTTAAATCTCCAGACATCAGCTGTCTTTTCTTAGTAGGAGCTTACTCTTCCAGTGATGAGTAATAAGCATTTTTCTACCTTTAGTAATTTCACACGACTGGTGGAGGTAGGGAAGGTTGGATGGAAACATTACTATGCTTCCAGCCTTAGGTTTTAGCTTAAGGTCTATGGAAGGATCAACGAAATATAACTCTCCGCCTTCATAGTCATCATTCAAATAGACAACGATGGTGTATGCAATATCGTAGTTTTGCTCATTCCAGTCAATGTGCGGTCCCATGAACTGGCCTTCAGAGTATTTATTTATGCCAATCTTTGTATTTGGTAGCTTCATGGCTTCTAGCGCATACTCGAGCTGTTCGGGATCTATTCCGTATTTAAAGGCGTATTCAATAGCGCATATCCCCATGGAAGTGGCTATTGTTCCAAAAATCCCGATGATTGCTTGCTTAGTGGTGAGGTCTGATTCTTCAGTTAAAAGATCTTTGACCATACTCTTTAAGTCACCATATCGATGTGACCCCTCTGAATTAGCATACCAAGGCAGCCATGGGGTTAATGCAATACTATTAGTCTTTTCAATGTCATTGACTACTGATTCTATATTTGGAATTGCGTTCTCGAAATATAGGATATTGTTGTAAACCTCTTTATAGGCAATGCCCACAGTTATGCCTCTGGTGTTAAATACGGGTTTACAATTGGCTCGTACTGGGATCCTGCGTTAAAGAACTTACGAGACTCTTCATCATGTTGATCATAGTCTGGGTGGAATACAAATCCAGGGAACATGTATTTATCTCCAGACTTCATGATGTGAACCTGATGCTTGTAGGGATGCGTAGACGGGAAGATCAATGCTGATCCAGCCTTTGGCTTACGCCAGAAGTCAATTAGACCTGAATCCTTAGCATCCTCGATATCTTCTTCTGGCTTCAGTAGGTCATTCTTTGGGTCGCGGAGATCATAGTCTCGAATGATGAATGAGATTTCCCCACCCTCGTAGTCTTCATTCAGATATAGAACAATAGAGTACTTCAAAGTACGGTCGCCAGCCTGGGCATCAAAGTGGGCCCCCATTGCACAGCCTGGTCGATACTTCATGATTCCTACGAAAGGAGATAGATTTGGCTCATAATCGAACTCTCGGTCTCTAAAGTAAGCTTCCGCTACCTTCTTAACACCTGAGCGAATCTGATCAATAATGTACTGAACATCTGCCTTATATTCCTCTGGAAGTTGGTCAACCAGATCAGGATTAAAATCTTTTTTACCACCAAAAGTGTGACCATCATTGCTATTTGATAGCCACTTACCCCACTTAGGGATGACAGAGTAGACTTCCTCGACCGAATCAAGATCTTCAATCATCTTAATGAGTTTACGAGGGTCCTCGATTACGTTCTCGTATAGGAAAACCTCTTCATGAAGTTTCTCAGCTAGGTGCATTTCTTTATTCTCTGACATGTATATAATCCTATCTTAAGTATCTATTTGTAATTAAAAGTCCCAAAAGGCCATAATGGTGTATCTAAATCCTGAGGTTACTTCCTTCACCCCGTGAATATTTTCAAAACCACCGGGAAAAACTAGTAAGTCATTCTTTTCCGGTTTTATCTCTAGGCCATGATCTGGGAAGTAGATCTCCCCGCCTGAGTAGTCAGAATTAGCATATAGTATAGATACATATTTCAACTTACTAAACTCAGATACATTGCCCTTGTAGTCTGAATTATCTGAGTGTGGGTCAGCTTGTCCACCTTTTGACCACCGCTGGGCTTGTACATAGGTATCTAGTACAGGGTGTTCAAAGATACTTTCTACAGTTGATTTAAACTTTTTACTTAGGTTTAAAAAGTAATCCTTTGAAAGACCTCTAGACTCGAGGTTACTTTCCATATCTACTAAAGAGATTCCATAGGACTTATTGAATGATGTCTCGCTCCAAGGAAGTTCATCATTTTTTAAAATATCCATAAGGATATCCAGCTCTTTTTCATCCAGGAAATCAGATATTCTAACTAGTCGATTAGTTTTAATACCCAACTTACTATCTAAAATAGGCTCATCTTTGTAGTAAGTTATAGTATTCATTGAGGTTGACGTTCACCTGTGTGCTTGGCGATAGTCCAGAAAAATGGGCAAGTGTAGCGAATGCCTGATTCGATCTTCGTTACTCCATGGATGTAGTTCATATCACCAGGGAAGAAGTATGCAGCTCCACGCTTAGGCTTGAACTGAATTCCTTGGAGTGGGAAATACAACTCCCCACCCTCGTAGTCATCATTGATATAAAAGAGTCCAGCAATATCGTAGTAAGGGAAATCATTAGGGATACCGCGGTTAGGCTCTTCATGCAGTTCTTTGTCTGCATGGGGCATCTGCAACTGACCTGGAAGCCAGCGCACCATAGCCGGGCTAGTGGGGATTGCGTCAACCTGAAGGTACTTATCTACCTCAACCTTTAGGCGAGCTACCATTCCTTCAATAATCTTAGGAATCTCTTCACTAGTTTTACGGATCGTATCGTATGTGGCTACTCGATCCTTCCAGTACTCTGAGTCATAGATTACGGTACCATCGTCATTGTAGTGAGTTTCAGTCACGTCCCAATATTCGTTATTACGAATGAAGGTATCTAAAGTAGTAATCTCTTCTTCAGTCATAAAGTTTTCTAGAGTAACAATGTTGTCAGGGGAGTTACCAAAGAATCCTGAAGGAGTTATAGAGACTCGGTCATTCATCGCGTGTTGGTTATTGGAGTTTTCGAACTCGTTATTCTGCATAGTTATATCCTAGTTATCCGTAAATTCTTCTAGTCCAGACGGAGTTCTTGTATACTCCACCATCTCGTACTCGATACTTGGTTGAGTTATCATGGTTACTCTTAACCATAGTCTTGTAGTCAGGAACCGAGATCTCTGACTCCCAGTCCTCACGCTTGAAAGGGATGAGCTGAGCATAAGGAGTTCCAGCTGGTAGAATTCCAGTCCAACCTTCCTTAATAAAGAAAGGCATGGTTCCTGGTAAATTCACCTTATCATTGTCAATCACGCCATTAGTTGTCTGGAATGGTAGATCATACCGATTCAGTGGGTGAGTGTACAGAACGCTGTACCCCTCCGGAACTGATACGGCCCAGTCAGCCCACCAAGCAAAGTGCTTCTCGTGATAACCCATGGGGTGGACAAACTGAGGTAGTGGGTCTCGGGGGCCGCAGAAATCTTGGTTCTGAGGGTCTAATACTTTTACTGCAATTTGATTATTTGAATCTAGATAGAACTCTAGGTCACATGGTGTTTTATAGACATATCCAGTCATCATTACATCCATGATTGCTGGGCACGCCTTCCATGTAGGGATCTTCCCTTGCTGTGGGTGCTCCCATGGCTCGTTAGTCATTGGATTGATGGCAAACCGATCTGCTTTACGATACCAGTCTGGAATGTTTTTAGATGTGGGTTCAGGTGTTGACTTACTGTCTTTTTTAAGCCACGGGCGGTTAGCAATAAATTTAATCTTGTTGCTCAATCGTGGCTCCTGTCACTGGGCATGTAATGGTCTTCAATTTAATCGATTTAGTTTCGTGTTTTCCGACGACTTCACCCTTGTAGTTCAAAGCATCTCGATACATTTTTGACCAGTCCCCGACACCATTTTTGATTTCTGCAGCATCTCCGTACTTGGTTACTTCTTCCCAGTACGCACGGTCAAGGAATTTATCTGAAATCTCTAGTTGATAGTCGCCCTCTAAGGCTCCTAAAGAGATAGGGAGAACTGCAGCAACTGGAGTTCCAGCCGGGATGAATACTTCAATGTTTGGTTCCGTTAGACGCCAACCCAGAGGTAGTTCTGGCATATAGAATGAAGTACTAATCAGGGTTGTATAGCATTGAGCACCACGAATGAACTGATTTGGAACAGGCATCGATAGAAGGGTAGTGTTCTGATCAGTTTTAAACACTAAACCTGATCTGAAGCTAATAGTCGCATTTCCGCGGCCAGTGTATACATACTCTTCCCCCTCGAGGACTTTGATGTGGGTGTCAGTAGTATCGGTAATTCCATCCCAGATGAAGCGAATATCCTTAGGGAACGATATTCCCCAGCCTAGTTTATTAGTCAGACTTACAGGGAAGCACATATATGCGTGCTTATCTGCAGTCTCGTCCATCCAGTCTCGTCTAGCGGTTAATGGTTCAATGTTTGCTACATTGTTTCCAGCCTTGGTTACAGTAATAGTCTTCACTAGTTACCAGTCTCCTCGTAGAACTTAGGGTTGTGGAACTTCTCTGAGAAGTCAAGCATGGTAACCATCGAATATTTGACACCAGAGATTACTGGCATTGCACGATGCGGGTACATGAAGTTTGAAGGGAAGATATAAGTCTCTCCAGCCTTTGGTTTAATGGTTGCACCCTGTAGACGGAAGAACAATTCTCCACCTTCATAGTCATCATTAGGAAAGCTAACTAGAGATACTACGCAGTTGTATGAGTAGCCGTGGTCGTGGTGCTCCTGGAAGTGCTGACCTTCTCCATAACGAACGTAGTTAGTTGCTTCCCAGTATCGAAGCTCTCCTACGTTGTATCGGCGGGTATAGTCCTTAACAGCTTGGAGTTGGCGATAGTTGACATCATCTGCCAACTCTTGTAGTGCTAGTCCAGCTTCTGACTTATCGTTGATAATGTCTGACTTTTTGTATTTAAAATCTACGCAATCACGGTATTCTGGCATTCGCATGGCATAGCCAACCATAGCCTCGGCGTATGAGTAGTTATTGCTTGGATCAGCTAGCACTGTTTCCAGTCGCTCGATGATATTCATATCCTTTGGTAGGACATCTCGATATACCCAAATTCCTGACCCAGGGGCAACCTCTTCGCAGGATGTCCAGGTTTTCTCTTCGATGTTATACCAAGCTTTTAGACGTTCTTCTACTGTCTTCTGCTCTTGCTTACCTAGCTCTTCTATTTTCGCTGAGGTACTTACTATCTCTGGTTGCATTAGTATTTCAACTCATATTCCGTAATTACATGTGGTACTCGACGATTAACATTATCACGATCATTGTAGTCGCTCATGATGACTATAGCGTACTTGGTTCCGTCGATCATATCTTCAGAGGCATGCTCATAGATAAAGATAGACGGGAATACTACAATATCTCCTGCTTTAGGCTTAATCTTCAAGCCATCCATTCGAGGGAAATAAATCTCTCCGCCTTCATAGTCATCATTCAAATAGATAACGATAGATACAGTACTGACATAGGTTGGACCATGGTCAGCGTGAATCTTAAAGTGGGTACCCTTACCGGGATACTTTACAAAATTAAATGCCTCGAATGACTGCATCCCTACACCCCAGTAGCGCCCGTAGTCTGATACGCAGCTATACATGCTCTGAAAAATTTCTTCATGCATATCCAGAAGCTCGGCATTCTGAGGAGTTCTAGGCCCTAAATCCTTCGAGCCAAACTTAAAGTCTAGGGCATTTCTAGCTGAAACATCCGCCTCAGCTGAGTTGGTAACCATGGCACCCTGCCATTTGTAGGGTCCTGACCCATCTAGCTTATTTTCGAGGGTTTGAATAAACTTTGCGCATTGCTCTGGTGTATAGGCGCCTCTATAGATATTTATACCTAGAGCTGGATTTAGTACGGTAACGTTACCATACTGTCGATCTGGCATTCTATTAGATGAGGTCTCTGATCTATCTTTAGTGAACCAATCATTCATAGATCCAGTCTATACCTTATTCTAAAATAATTGGCTCTAAAAGTCTAAAATCTTCTGCGTGTCTAGGTATACCTAAGTTGTTATAGTTTGGATTATATTCGCAAATTCTATGATCCATCCCTGACATTTTGCAATACTCTTCTACGGACTCTTTAGGGATGTCTCCATATATGCCTGTAAGTCTCCCTGATAGTAATAGATTTAGTTTCAACATTGAATCATCTGATTGTTTCCAGAAAGCATCTTTATTCATATCTGACCACGGGCGGTGGGTAGTCATTCTAGAGTGGATCTCGTCTGGGTACTCTTTGTATGTATTGTGGTAATAAAGGATTCTTGGTGTTGAATAGAAACGCCACCCGCGGCACCATGCTTGGATGGTTACATAAATCTCTTCACCGTGATAACACATATCCGGGTCTAGCGGGACTTCATCTACAAACTCTTTAGGTGCAAATACCCAGCTGAGCTGTAGGTAGTAGTCTTCATGAACCGAACTATCCTCCGGAACTAGCTGAGTTCCCGGGAAACTATGGCCTGGAATATATCCTTCAGTTATGAATGGTCTATAGCTATTTTTTACTCGTCCTGCTCTAGAAGTATAGCTAATGCTCCAGTCTGAATTCATCTCGTACTCTGGCCCAGAGACCGTGAGTAGCGCTTTAGGATTTATTTCTTTTGCTTTTTCGTATTCCTCTAGAACTATAGTGTCCCAGCCTTCGGCAAATAAGTTGTGCCCGCAGGTATAGAGAATATAGTCATATTCTTCAGATACTTCTGTTGTCTTATCCCTAGACCAAAGTACCCCTCTATATTTTGAGAGATCGTATTTTCTATAGACTAGCTGACCCTCAGGGATGAAACTTAGGTCTGCATGAAGCTCTGGCTTACTTTGCTCCGATACAATCGAGAATATTAGATTCCCTGGCTTAGCTGCCTTCTCATAGCAATCTCTAACTGACTCAGCTAGTTGACGCTCGCGATAGGCGATCATTGAGACAAGTATTTTTGTCATAGAGGTATATATCCTTCAACATTCTTAATAAAGTCTATACCTACAACAGTGCATTGCTGACATCCAGGACATTCCTTATTACCTTCCGGTAAGTCGTTAAAGTATGGCCCATGCCCGGAATGCTCGTAATATCTTATGTCACCATCGAGCTTATACTTCTTCATAGCCTCTGCGTACTGGATATTTCCTTCTTCGGAGTAGCAATCAATGTCATAAATCCAGTGGTCTTTAGTTGCATAATTAGCAAAAAGAACTGTTACGTAAGCTTCTTCATCGTCTACTGGATATCTAGGCCGAGTATGTACCTGCTGTTGGCCCATAAAAAAGATTCCGCTATTATTTTGCTCCTCGAAACGCTCACCATCAATTGAGAGCCCCCAGCTCGGAACTCGATGTGATTCCACGCAAATATCCGCTGTGTATTGAGTAGCTGGTTGATCCATGTGCTCCCAGATGTATGGGGTTATTCCCTTATATTGCTGGTATCTGGCTACCCAAACTATTTTTAGTCTAAGTTCTGGTAATCCCCATTGTTCTTTTCCTAGATTCTCTAGGTACTCCCAGACCTCTGGTGGAAAGTCTACCTCTGTATGCCATCTACCGAGGATGTTGTGATACGGAGTTGCATTAGGTTTATTTTCTGAACCTGGTCCCCAGTTTGCTTGTTCATCAATAGTTGTTTTTACCTTATTCAAAATATCTTTAGTAAATACATTTTCTAGATAAAAAGCTGGCTTGCCTTCTGGAAGCTTCCATTTAATGTTTGGACTAGTATCAGCGTGTATAGGCACAATCTCTCCTGGGAATGCTAAAAGAGGAGCAGATTTCTCTGCCCCTCTTCTAGGTTATATCTTTTTTTATTCTTCGTCTTCTTCGACTTCAGATTCCTCTTCCATCATACTCGGATCAATAGAGAAGATTCCAAAGCGTGGTGGGAATGAAGGTGGGAAGAACGGTGGGAAGAACGGTGGGAAGAACGGTGGGAAGAACGGTGGGAAGAATGGGAAGTAAGGGAAGAACGGTGGGAAGAACGGTGGGAAGAATGGGAAGTAAGGAGGGAAGAACGGTGGGAAGAACGGTGGGAAGAACGGTGGGAAGAATGGGAAGTAAGGAGGGAAGAACGGTGGGAAGAACGGTGGGAAGAACGGTGGTGTAGTAGAGATAGTATTAGTGGTTACAGTAGCCGAGTTACCATTTGCGTTAGTGGCATAGAGGCTAAAGTACTCATTTGTTCCACCTGGAACGGGGGTATCGTAGTATACAGCGCTAGTAGGAGTGCCGCTATTGGCTAGGGACCCTACTCCGATGACGATAGGAGTATTTGGGGCTAGCGATGGAACCAGCGTAGTTTGAGTAATAGCTGAACCACCAGTTGCTCCTACAGTCCAAGCAATTCGGTCAGAGTCAGCACTTGGCGAGCTTAGGGCTGGCGACTGAGGAGCTTGAGGAACAGTAGTAACTGCAACTGAAGATGATGTTACTGCATTAGAATTTCCAGCAGCATTCTTTGCAACTACAGAGAATGTATATGAAACTCCAGAAGCAAGACCTTCAAACACAAACGGTGCACCACCAGTAGGTAGTGTAGTTGTATTCTTAGTTACAGTTGCTGGGGTTGAAGTGATGTCATAGCTTGTTGCTGCTGGAGATAGTGCTGGAAGGGTCCATACTAGGTTTACAGCACCACCCTGACCATTAGTTCCGGTAGCTACAGCAAGGTATGGTCGGTTAGTTCCAACGTTAGTTGCAGTTGTGATTGTTACATCATTAGGCTGTAGGAAGTCATTCTGTGACTGTGAGTGTCTACCAGCTCTTTTTGCCATTTCTTAATTCTCTCCTATTAAGCTGACAGGTCTCCGTAGACCAACCAGGTGTTTGCTGCACGCTTTAGTAGTGTAGCAGATGACCACTGAGTGCGAAGCTTCAGACCTGGAGTAGCATTTACGGTAACTCCACCGGCACCAGCAATTGTTACCTGACCTGTTGAAGTCTGAATAATATCAATTGTAGTGCCTACTGGGAAGTTCAATGTTGAGTCCAGAGGAATAGTTAGAGTAGTGGCTGATGTATTAGCAACTTCAATGATTGTGTCACGCTCAGTTAGTGCGCTTAGGGTGTATGAAGCGCTCTTACCCGAGATAGTAGTAATTGAAGGAACGCCAGCAACAGTTTGAACTGACCCATCTGAGAATGTAACTCCACCGGAAGCGAGGCTGATTGTCTTGTTGGTGAGGGTCTGAGTTCCAGTTAGGGTTGCAACCACTGCAGTATCAATACCGATAGTCACAGCGCTTGAACCGTTGTATGAAGTTCCGGTTAGGCCGCTGTTGATGGTAAGAGTGTTTAGGTTACTTCCTAGGGTGATACCTGAGATGGTTGATGCTGCAAGCTTAGAAACTGCGATAGCAGCTGAGTCTGAAATATCGCCATTAACAATGGTCCCGTCCAGGATCATTGCTGAAGTAACAGTTCCAGTTGGGAGGGTTACAGTTCCTGTAAAGGTTGGACTGGCCGTTGGAGCCTTTGAATCAATCTGAGTCTGGACTGCCGAGGTTACGCCATCAAGATATTGGAGCTCGGTGTTTGAGACATTTCCAATAGTTGCAGATGTTGCCTGCAGAGCACCAATCTTTAGAGTGTCATAGGTAACTCCAGTGAAGTCGACTACGCTATCTGTTGGTTCGGTTGCTCCAGATACTAGCTTCCATACTCCATCGGAGGCATCGCGGACAAGACCAGTGTGTGGGTGGTTAGAGCTGTTGGTTCCACCATTACCGTAGGCACCATAAATACCTATATCTAAAATATCAGCTGAATACTGCGAGTCAGCTAGGTAGATAAGTGAGTCAGCTACTGCAAGGTTAGTACTATTTACAATAGTTTGGGTTCCGGTGACCGTTAGGTTAGCAGTAGTTAGGTCAGTTGCATTAACTGTAGGGGCAACAAGAGTTCCAGTGAAGGTTGGGCTAGCTAGGTTAGCCTTAAGATCCAAAGCAGTCTGAGTTGCAGTAGATACTGGCTTATTGGCATCCGATGTATTATCTACGTTAGCAAGACCAACCATTGACTTGGTAATTCCGGAAACGGTACCGGTAAAGGTTGGGTTTGAAGTAGGTGCCTTAGAATCCAACTGAGTTTGGATTGAAGATGTTACTCCATCTACATATCCGATCTCGGCGGCAGATACTGTACCGATAGATGTAGTTGCAGGAAGAACTACAGTTCCAGTAAGTGTTGCGTTGGCAAGTGGTGCCTTTAGGTCAAGTGCAGCCTGCTGAGCAGTTGATACAGGCTTGCCAGCATCCGAAGTGTTATCTACGTTGCCGAGTCCTACCATAGCCTTAGTTACACCGGAAACGGTTCCTGTGAAGGTTGGTGACTCGATCGGTGCGTAAGTTGCTGCAATAGAGGCTGTGCTTAGCTTTGAATCAAGCTGAGCTTGAATGCTTGAAGTAACACCATCTACATAGCCTAGCTCGGTTGCAGATACGTTTCCGATAGAGGTTGCTGCTGGTAGAACTACAGTACCGGTAAAGGTTGGGTTTGAAGTAGGTGCCTTCAAATCTAGGGCAGATTGGGTTGCTGTAGAGATTGACTTATTAGCATCTGAGGTGTTGTCAACATTAGATAAACCAACCATTGCTTTGGTAATACCGGAGGTTGTTCCGGTAAATGTGGCATTGGCAGTCGGGGCCTTGCTATCAAGCTGAGCCTGAATACCTGAGGTAACACCATCTACGTAACTAATCTCTGACGCTGACACATTGCCAATTGAGGTAGTGGCAGGGAGAACGACAGTTCCAGTTAGAGTCGGGGAGTTAATGTCTGCCTTGAGAGCTATCGAGTTGTTGATAGTGGTTTGGTCGGCAGTTGTTAGAAGGAGTGCAGTATTAGCAATACCATGTACGTTGGTAGTCGTAGTGTTGTGGGTGTCGATGTCTGACTTAGTTGCAAGTGCTGCAGTATTTGCGATACCGTGCACGTTTGTGGTGTCTAGGTTGTGGGTATCGATGTCTGAGAGCATCGCTAGATCGGCAGTATTAGCGATACCATGTACATTTGTAGTATCGCTTGTGTGTGCATAAAGAGTTGATGAAACAACTAGGTCGGCAACATTAGCAATACCATGGACCTCGGTGGTTTGGGCCATGTGATATGCCATCATATTGTTGGCATAGTTCTCTAGCTGAGCTGTTAGATCGGTAATCTCTGTAGAGGTTGTTCCAGCATATGGAAGAGCAGTCCAGTGGGAGGTACCATTACCGATCTTGAACTTACCGGTATTTGACTCTAGAACGAAGCTGCTTGCCTCAGGTACTGCATTAGCAGAAGTCAGGTTGGCGGCAGTGTCTACAACAAGAGTTGCCTTAGTTGCAATGTTATTAGCAACAGTAGTGGAGAAGTTAGGGTCATCTCCAAGAGCTGCGGCCAGTTCATTTAAGGTATTTAGTAGGTTTGGTGATGAATCTACTAGCGCAGAGATGGCTGAGTCAGCGTAAGCCTTTGCTGCTGATTCAGCAGTATCTGCCTTGGTCTGAGCGCCAGTCTTAGTTTCGAGGGCAGCAGTGTTTGCAATACCGTGAATATTAAGAATTGAAGAGTTGTGGGCATATAGCTCTGAATCTGTATATGACTCTGCAGTGGAAACTCCAACATCTACCCTATTCTGAGCACCAGTCTTAGTCTCTAGTTCGTTTGTATCAGCGATGCCGTGAACGTTAGTGTGTGAGCTGCTGTGTGCTGAGACTGTATTTGCAAGGTCAGCAATTAATGCATCAACCTGACTAGGTAGATCGGTTGCATATCCGAGATCAGCCCAAGCGAGGCCGGCTCGACCAATTTTAAACTTGCCAGAGTCTGACTCAAAGCCGACTTCACCATCAGAAAGGGTAGGGTTAGTTGAGGTCCAGTTAGCGGCAGTACCGCGTCTAAGCTGAATCTTAATTGCCATTAGAAGCTACTTTCGTTTCCACCATCATAGGTAAAGTTGTAGGTAGTAGTGGTAGAGGTTCCACCATCAATTGTACCAGTTACTGAAGACACGTTGTATAGTCCAGCATCTGCAGAAATAAGCCCGAAATCGGACAGTAGGCTGATCAAACTAATATTTACCCAGGAGGTAGTGGTTTGGTCGTAGAGAAGGACATCTCCGCCTGCAGGTGAGGGTGCCTGAACATCTGTAAGGGTTGACATTGCTGCAGATGGCCCGCTAGAAGCAGACCAGGAACTGCCATCAAAGGTATATACCTTTTTGTCTGTAGTTAGAAAAAAGAGGTCGCCAGTTAAACCTGCCGCAGGTAGAACTGGCCCATGTGGCAGGTTTACTGGCGTTAAAAACTTTCTTGACAAAGTTTTTCCTCTTTATTTAAAGGCTTATTAGCCGATTACTACAACTTGATATGCACCAGCTGCAACAGTAGCTGCTGAAACCCATGAAAGAGTTGCAACAGTAGTGCTGGTACGAACTACATCTACTTCAACCTGATCATATGATACGGCATCAAATACCTGAACTAGTACGTTGCGGGTACCTAGTCCGTGAGTCACGGTCCATGAAACAACATTACTAGACGGCACTAGTTCCGCATTTGCTTCGGTGTGCTTAGTAGTAGGAGCAGCAGCCGAGATAGCTCCAGATACAGTATTATCTACATACTGCTTGGTTGCAGCCATTAAGTTAGATGTCGGATCGCTTGCAAGAGTTAGGTCACCAGTCATGGTGTCGCCATTCTTAGCAACCTTATTAGCAATAGCATTGGTAACAGAGGTTGCGAAGCTTGGGTCATCAGCAATTGCTGCTGCAAGTTCATTGAGAGTGTTAAGAAGATCCGGAGCACCAGCGACTAATCCTGCTACTGCAGAGTCAATGCGATCCTTAACAGTATTTCCAGTTGAGCCATTAACAGTTGCATCACCAATAAGACCGCCTACATAACCGTGAGAAGCGATCTCATTGCCTGCCGACGCGGCTGTAATATAGGCAGTACCATCAGCATTAAGAACGATATTTCCAGTAGTGGAAACAATGTCTACGGTTCCGGGAGTAGTTATGTCTACTGCATAACCTGAATGTACGGTTAGTTTTCCAGAACTATTATCAACGCTAACAAAGTTATTAGCCCCGCCTGCTCCACCAGCTGATTGGAAGTAGGTATCCCCGGTGAAGGTCTTATTAGAAAGATTCTGAATATCAGAAGTTCCAACAACATCACCAGTTACTCCGTGAACTCCAGAGGAAGATCCAGTGTGGGTATCTAGGTGTCCTTGTACGGTGCTTGCAGAACCTGCAGCATCGTAGTTTACAGCTAGACCATCAGCGTAGTTCTGAGCTGCAGTTTGGGCAGCTGATGCTGCTCCAGCTACGTCATAGTTGACAGCAAGACCATTGGCATATGATTTAGCAGCTGCTTCAGCAGAAGCCGCTGAGCCCACTGCATCGTAGTTACCTGCGAGTGAATCTGCATATCCTTCAGCTGCAGTCTGAGCCGCTGCTGCAGCACCCTTAGCATCATAGGTGTTTGCTAGATCAAGAGCTGTGATTGCTGCATTGATAGCATCTGAAACGCTTCCACCCTGAGCAAGGGTTAGCCAAGAGGTGCCATTGAAGTAGCGAAGAGTGTTGTCACCAGTGTTGTAATAGATTTGACCAGCTACAGGTGACTGAGGAGCAATAGCCAGGTTTTGGATTCTGGCATTCAGCAGCTCATTCTTATTAAGATTGAGCCCCGTTAGGAATTGACGTGACATTATGTTTCCTTATGAGAGATGAGCTTTTCCAGAAATTGCCTCTGAAAAAGATATGGTTAGTTGAGTTTCATTGATATGTGTCACTGTTCCTTCTATCTGCGATTCCCCACTGTCAAAGACAGTCACATTTGGAAAGAAGTTTAAATTGTGCAGTACAGTCCAGATTGTTGCCGGAGTGCTTTGTAGATGCCTATAAGAAACTAGGGGTACAATTTCACTGGCAGCAATACCGTTAGTTCCAGCTGGACCTTGGGGTCCGGGGGCGGAGACTATGATTTGGCGAACATATTTACCGGATGCGACACTACTCGCTACATCTCCAGCCATTATCTGGTCACCTCTGCTCTAACTACAAAATTTCCCTGAATCAGTTTGTATACATAAAGCTCGGAGTTTGGGGCAACTAGCTCTAGATCGTAAACGTACTTATCTTCAGGTATGGTTGCCATATCTTCATCAGAAACATAAAGTTCAATGTTTCCATTTGAAGCTCCTAAACTGATCCCACCATTTTCAGTTGTTAGGTCAAGGATTATTACATCGCTATCGCTTGTTTTTCTCACCTGCATGCGGGCTGTGTATCCTCTAAGTAGGATAGGCTTTTTTGCAGGGTCTCTCCATAGGATAGTGCGTGAAAAAGTAGAGCCTTGGTCAGCAACCATATTGTATAGTCCAGCTGGTGTGCTCATATATTTCTTCCGCAGGAGAGTAGGATTTGGCTATTCTTATTTTACATCATGGATAAAACTTTAATTTTGAGGTAAAATACGTGTATGGCTTTTAAAAACCCCCTAGAGGTCCCTAATGACTAGCGTATCTACCTTAGAAATTGTAGAGACTGAAAATCAGATTCAGCTTGATGATGAAGGCAACGAAGTCTTTGCTCACTATGCTGAGAAAGTCTCGACCACTGCTGGATATGTCTTAGGTACCCCTGTTCAAGCCATCTGTGGCAAGGTTTTTGTGCCATTCCGCAATCCGGATAAGCTCCGAATTTGTTCAGCTTGCAAAGAGATTATGGATGCACTATTCTTGAATAATGACGAAAATCAGTAGTTGATTTTTGTCCTATACTGGATTAACTAATGGTCCTGGCGTCCTCAAAAAACGTCAGGATTTCTCATCTCCTATTGAAAGAAAATCAAAAATGGCCGTAACCGTTTATACTCTCCCCTCTTGCGTACAGTGCGACACAACAAAGAGATATTTAACAAATAACGGCATTGATTTCACTACTATTGACCTTAGCGTTGACTCTGATGCCGCTGATTATGTGAAGGGTCTTGGCTATCAAGCTGCTCCTGTTGTAGTTGCCGGAGATGCGCATTGGAGTGGTTTCCTCCCTGACCGACTAAACTCCCTGAAGTAGCTCGTATGTACGACATCGTTTATTTCTCAAACGTGTCGGGGAATACTAAAAGATTTGTAAATAAATTAGGTTTTAACCTAATTCAGATACCCCTGCGCTGGGATGAAAAATCCCCCTTGACTGTAGAACGTGAATACGTTATAGTAAGTCCTACGTACGGTGGTGGAGCAGACAATAGAACTGTTCCTAAATCGGTGATTAATTTCTTGAATATAGAAAGTAATCGTGCTTTACTTAGAGGTGTTATAGGTACTGGAGATTTCAACTTCGGTACTCACTTCTGTAAGGCTGCGGAGATTATTTCAGCAAAAACCGGAGTGCCTTTGCTGTATAAAGTTGAAATAACTGGCACACCAGACGATGTAGAACAAGTAAAAGAGAGGCTAGAGCTGCTATGGAAAACAAATACAGCTACCACGAACTAAATGCAATGATCAATTTGTGGGATGGCGATGGTAAGCTCCAGCTCCACCGCGATAAGGAAGCGGCACGTGCTTACTTCCTAGACCACGTAAACCAGAACACTGTGTTCTTCCACTCGATTGAGGAAAAGCTACACTACCTGGTTGAAAATGAATACTATGAGAAGGAAATTTTGGACCAGTATGATCCAGAATTCATCAAAGATGCCTTCAAGTATGCATATTCATTTAAGTTCCGCTTTGAGGCATTCATGGGTGCCTATAAGTTCTTTAGCTCTTATGCTCTTAAGACCTTTGACGGTGAGCGCTATTTAGAGCGTTTTGAAGACCGTGTTGTAATGAACGCCCTTACTCTAGCCAAAGGCGATAAGGACATGGTTAATAAGCTGATTGAGGAGATCATCACTGGTCGTTTCCAGCCGGCAACCCCAACCTTCCTAAACTCCGGTAAGAAGCAGCGTGGAGAGTATGTCTCATGCTTCTTGCTTCGCATCGAAGACAACATGGAGTCAATCTCTCGTGGCATCAACTCATCGCTTCAGCTTTCAAAGCGTGGTGGTGGTGTAGCCCTAAATCTCAGCAACCTGCGTGAGCTCGGTGCTCCGATTAAGAAGATTGAGAACCAGTCTTCAGGAATTATCCCAGTAATGAAGATGCTGGAAGATGCTTTCTCGTATGCAAACCAGCTTGGCGCTCGTCAGGGTGCGGGTGCGGTTTACCTGAACGCACACCACCCAGACATCCTGCGCTTCCTCGACACCAAGCGTGAGAATGCCGACGAGAAGATCCGTATTAAGACTCTCTCGATTGGCGTTGTTGTTCCAGACGTAACTTTGGAACTTGCTAAAAATGGTGAAGATATGTACCTGTTCTCGCCATATGATGTAGAGCAGGTTTATGGTGTTCCTTTTGGTGACATTAGCGTAACCGAGAAGTACCAGGAGATGGTGGACGACCCACGCATCAAGAAGACCAAGATTAAGGCCCGAGTTCTGTTCGAGCGCATCGCAGAATTGCAGTTCGAATCTGGTTACCCGTACATCATGTACGAGGACACCGTGAATAACGCCAACCCGATCGCCGGCCGCATCAACATGAGCAACCTGTGCTCCGAGATCCTGCAGGTCAATACCCCTTCGTACTACAATGCAGACCTAGGCTATAAGCTCATCGGTAATGATATTAGCTGTAACCTCGGTTCGCTGAATATTGCCAAGGTTATGGATGGAAAGAACTTTGCTCAGACCATTGAGACCTCAGTGCGTGCCCTAACTGCTGTATCTGACCTTAGCTACATCGATTCTGTGCCTTCTATTGCTGAAGGTAATAAGCGTGCACACGCTATTGGTCTTGGTCAGATGAACCTGCATGGCTACCTTGCTCGCGAGCACATCCACTATGGTTCGGAAGAGGGCATCGACTTCACGAACATCTACTTCTACACCGTACTATTTAACGCTCTTAAGGCATCTAACAAGATTGCGAAGGAGCGTAACGAGGTATTCCACGGATTCTACGAGTCCAAGTACTCGACTGGTGAGTTCTTTGATAAATATCTAAACCAGGAGTGGAAGCCAGCAACCGAAAAGGTAGAGAAACTTTTTGCTGACTCTGGAATCCACGTCCCTACTCAGGACGACTGGAAGAAGCTGAAGAAGTCTATCCAGACTTACGGCATCTATAACCAGAACCTTCAGGCTGTTCCACCAACCGGTTCGATCTCATACATCAATAACTCAACTTCTTCGATCCACCCAATTGCTTCAAAGATTGAGACTCGTAAGGAAGGAAAGCTGGGTCGCGTTTACTACCCGGCTCCATTCCTTGCTGACGACAATCTCGAGTATTATGAAGATGCCTATGAGGTTGGTCCTGAGAAGATCATCGACACCTACGCCGCCGCCACTCAGCACGTGGATCAGGGTCTTTCACTCACCTTGTTCTTCAAGGACACCGCAACTACTCGTGATGTCAACCGTGCACAGATTTACGCATGGCGCAAGGGTATCAAGACCATCTACTACATCCGCATTCGTCAACTTGCTCTCGAAGGTACCGAAGCCAACGAGTGTGTAAGCTGCATGCTTTAAGAGAGGAAACAATGAATTACATTACTCGTCCAATTAACTGGAACAAGATTGAAGATCCAGTTGACCTAGATGTTTGGAACCGTTTGACTGCAAACTTCTGGCTTCCAGAGCGTATTGCTATGTCGAATGACGTGCCAAGCTGGGCAACCCTCAAGCCGGAAGAGAAGCTTGTAACTGTTCGTGTCCTCACGGGTCTAACTATGTTGGATACCGTGCAGGGTACGATTGGTGCAACTAACCTAATCCCGGATGCTCGTACCATGCATGAAGAGGCTGTGTTCTGCAATATTGCATTTATGGAAGCAGTACACGCTAAGTCATACTCATCGGTATTTAGCACCCTCATCTCTACCCAAGAGATTGATGATGCATTCCGTTGGTCAGAAGAGAACCCTTACCTTCAGAAGAAGGCTGAGATTGTTCTTACTCGCTACCGTGGAGATGATCCACTGAAGCGTAAGATTGCTTCTGTCTTCTTGGAGTCGTTCCTGTTCTATTCAGGTTTCTACCTACCAATGCACTGGTCTGCACGTGGTAAGTTGACTAACACTGCTGACCTAATCCGTCTCATCATTCGTGATGAAGCGGTTCATGGTTACTATGTTGGCTACAAGTTTCAGCAGTCATTCAATGAGCAAACTCCAGAGCGTCAGGAAGAGTTGAAGGAGTTTACCTACTCACTTCTCATGGAGTTGTATGAGAATGAGATCAAGTATGCCGCTGATCTTTATGATGACCTAGGTCTAACTGAAGATGTAAAGAAATACATGCACTATAACGCAAACAAGGCCCTTATGAACATGGGATTTGATCCTCTATTCCCTAAGGAAATCTGCGATGTAAACCCTGCAATTCTTTCGGCATTGTCACCTAGTGCAGATGAGAACCACGACTTCTTCTCCGGCTCGGGTTCGTCTTACGTAATCGGTAAGCACGAGTCGACTACGGATGATGACTGGGACTTCTAGTCTTTAGAAAAAAAAGAGAACCCCTCCCGAAGGAGGGGTTTTCTTTTGCTTGGTTTTATTCGTCAAGGAGTCGAGTAACCATCTCGGCAACCTGGCTTCGCTCTGAACGAGTTAGCTTGATGTGGGCAAATAGTTCTTCGCCCTTAAGCTTCTCAACAACAGAGGCGATTCCATCGTGACGACCAACACGCAGGTTGTCACGCTGGGCAACATCGCTACTGATGAATACTCGAGTATTCTCTCCAGTACGGCTCAGAGCGGTGAGGAGTACGTTACGCTCCAGGTTTTGAGCCTCGTCAATAATTATGATGGTATCGGTGAAGGTACGACCACGAATATGGGTTAGAGGTAGCACCTCGATGATTCCACGATCAATTACATCCTCGATGACGTTCTTAGATGCAAATGCACTTAAGGCATCGAATACTGCTGCTGCCCATGGGTTCATCTTCTCCGCTTCAGAGCCCGGAAGGAATCCTAGTTCCTGACCACCAACAGCAAAGAGTGGGCGGAAGACAACTATCTTCTTATGAGTACGTTGCTCGATTACTGCTTCTAGTCCGGCAGCTAAGGCAAGCATGCTCTTACCGGTTCCACCGCTACCGCTCATCGAGACAATACCAATAGAGTTATCAAGTAGCTGTGATAAGGCAATACGCTGCTGAGCTGATCTGCCGCGGACACCAAATGCTTCTAGGTCTTGGGGGACTAGCTCTACTCCACCTGAGGCAGTGATTCGTGCAATAGCAGATGATCTACCTGCCTTTAGAATCACTCCAGTGTGGACGGGGGTGTCTTTTAGTTCATCACTAACTCTAGAGGTTGGTAAAACTTTATTTTCGTATAGTGAATCAAGTATTTCTTTTTCAACATTTACTTGTACAACTCCGGTATAGCCAGAGTCTGGAAGAATATCTGCACGGTAATCTTCAGCAGTAATGTCTACAGCTGTAGATGCTAGTAGTCGCATTGGTAGATCTTTGCTTACTAGCACTACATCTTGACCTCTTTCACGTAGAGAGGCAGCTACTGTAATAATTGCAGTATCGTGGGAGCGATCATCTTTAATAGTTTCTGGAAGAAGTGATCTATCACCTGGATATACCTCAACTCGAAGGGTGCCTCCATCAGCATTAACTACAACACCATGCTTGAGATCACCTTTAGAGCCTCTTAGCTCTTCTAAAGACCTAAGGGCTTGACGAGCCGGATATCCGAGTTCGGGGTCATTTCTTTTATTTTCCAACTCTTTTAGGACGATTAGTGGTAAAACTACCTCGTGCTTTTCGAATGAAAAAATTGATTTTGGGTTTGCTAGCAGAACGCTAGTGTCGAGGACGTAGGTAGTAACCACCGATGCTCTTCCTATTGGTAGAATTTACATGACAATACTAACAGCTTTATGGAGACACCTTGCCGACCTACGAATATAAGTGCAGCATAGACCCGGATCATAAATTCTCTGAGATTCGTGGAATTAATAGTGAACCTACAAGAGAGACTTGCGCTACTGAAGGGTGTGAAGGTAGACTAATTAGAGTATTTAGCGCACCTCCAATCACCTTTAAGGGTAGTGGATTTCATGCTAAAAAAGGATAACTAGAACTAGAAAAGAGCTCCGATGCTAGATGACATTTATACAGATATGCCAGATTTTTCGGAGCTTGGGGTGCCTATGTGCGCTCAGACTGATCCTGAAATTTTTTTCCCGCGTGAGAATTATGACCAAAATGGGAAGTTTATATCTGCCGTATATGCCAATGTAACTGGGGCTAAAGAGCTATGCTCTAAGTGCCCTTATAAGATGGCTTGCTATGCCTATGCTATGAAGCAGCCATATATTGACGGTATCTGGGGTGGTACTACCGAAGCTGACCGTTCTAATACCCGTCGTCGCTTACGTCGTCGCGACAATATTCGTACTAAGCTAGCACAATTTGATGTAAAATAATAGTGTCCCTTGGGAGAGAGGACTTCCTTAATTACCTCTACTCCCGGGAGAACACTATGAAGATGTTTTTGGACATCGTATACCGCATTATCGCGGTTTTCGTTGCTACAGCGTTAGCAACAATTGGTACTGGATCGCTTGTCGGTGTAAGCATTGCACAATCTGCCCTTATGGCTGGTGCTGGTGCTGTAGCTGCTGTTATCGAGCGTCTTGCACGTGCATTTATGGATGACGGTAAGTTGACCATGGAAGAAGTGAATGCAGCATTTAATGTCAAGGATCCAAAGAAGACTGCTGATGGACTTGGTGAACCTGAAGTTGCAGAAGTTAAGATCGATGGTCTTGATGATGCAGATCACGAGCCATACCAGTAAATAGATTTGCTAAATTAAACCCTCTGCTCTATAGTGAGTGGAGGGTTTAATTTTTAGGAGAGATTATGGATTTTGAAGAATGGCTTCGAACGGGAATTGAAAATGGATGGTGTGGTCCAGCGGTTTGCCACACACATGACGGGCTTCCAACTACAGTTGCAGAAGATGAAGAGTTTGAAGAATCTGATCCATGCATCCATATCGTTAGACTTTATGAAGATGAAGCTACTAAGATTGGTGTAGAAACAAACCACGGACCCAGTGTGTGGCGAGCAACTAATCGCGGCATTGAGCTCTAAAAAAGAAAGAAGGAAAGACAATGGCAAAGGGTAAAGGTGGCGCAAAGCCAGCAGCACCAACTAAGGGAAGCACTGATCGTCCAAATCAGAAGGCATTCAAGAAGCACCCGAAGAAGTTTGATCCAATCAAGCGTCGTCTTGTAGCAGATAACTAATTAGTCGCTATAATTAACTTATAATTGAATACGGGGATGATCGGATTCGACGGTCATTCGAAAAACTAGTGAAGCAAGCAGAGAAGCCTGTACCTCTTGAATCGGGCAACCAAATAAATGCAAACTCACGTTCAGCATTCGCACTAGCTGCTTAGTAATAGGTAACTAGTACCCCTGACAAAGCACCAGTTCTAGGTGGGCAGTCAGGTTTTAAATAAGTAGAACAAACCCGCACCACGTCCATGCTGGAGACGTAAAACTGAAGCACCACAGGATGTGGCAGTTCGGTCCTGGAAATATAAACTGCCTAAGCTTGTAGAAGAATAGTTTGTCTTTGATCGGACGGGGGTTCAATTCCCCCCATCTCCACTATTCCGTACTCTGAAACACGACATATGGGCGTGGTAGGTAAATGGTCCAAGGTACGGTAGGACAAGTGCTAGAGGGAGCCTTCCGGACGGTGGGCGGACCTCTAGGGCTAAATAATGCCCCTTAGCTCAATTGGCAGAGCAGCGAGCCGTTAACTCGAAGGTTTGTTGGTTCGACTCCAACAGGGGCAGCGCAAGATAGAAATCTGAATAATTTCTATGACTGCTATCTGTATGCGAAACCGACCCTGGTGGAGCCATAGATGCAAACTGGTGAGGACATTCAGGTCCGGAGCCTGCAGCGACCATCTAGCATATAGAGCTCTTGGCGATAGCTTCCAGCATGCAAAAAACTGGTGAGCACGAAGAGCGAATGGAAGATTGCCGGAGCGGCCGAACGGAACAGTCTTGAAAACTGTCGTGGTTAATAGCCACCGTGGGTTCAAATCCCACATCTTCCTCCACTTGTCCCATGGTGTAATCGGCAACACTACGGTTTTTGGTACCGTCATTCTAGGTTCGAGTCCTGGTGGGACAGCAGTTAAAAATAAAAATAAGAATTTCTAACATTTCTAATAAAAGTGTGTTAGAGTATAGACAACAAGATTTCGACGGAAATCTTGGAGTATGGCTGAATAACCTGCAAAGCTATATGGGGCAGGTAAGGCAGTGGCGGATCTTAGCGGATCGTCTTAGCGGACAAACGTCATGTGGGCTCAAAAGCGGATCTACTGGACCGTAATAGCTAGGCCCTGGTGGTAAAAAGCATTCCACCTATTCACACTAAACACCCTGGAACAAGCTCGAAAGAGTGCCAGGGTGTTTTATTTTTAACTGTATTTTTAGTTTGACTTCATGAATAAGTTATGTTAATCTAATCTACTAACCGTGATGATGTATTGCAGTCAGCATATCCCACGTCCCCTAAAAAGGAAATAACGTCGGAGGACCATTTTCGCGAATTGGTGTAGCGGTGACTATGAGAATGATATAAAATAAAAGTAGCTGGACGCAGCTACGCGGATATTGCATAATGGTAGTGCCTCATCCTTCCAAGTTGAAGGTGCGAGTTCGATTCTCGCTATCCGCTCGGTGCTTTGCACTTGGTTAAAATGCTACATGTACAGGTTTCGCAAGGAGCCACATCGCCATCTTCGCGGGATGGGTTAGGGGTGTGTAGGGATCGTGACCCTAGAAACTACGGAGTAATCGAGAAGGTTGTGCCAACAACTGAGGGGCTGGTTTCCGGTCTAGGTTATTTCATTGGCGATTAAACTCCATGCCCGGGAAGGCGTGGAGTTTTTTCTTTATCTGTAGTAATGTAGTCGCATGACAAAAATTCAAATTACTGCAACTAGTCCTGACTTTATGCCATCCTACGCAAAGCACGGTGATGCCGGTGCTGACCTTAAGTCAGCTATCGACTACGTACTTCTTCCTGGAGAGCGCTTCCTAATCCCTACTGGAGTCTCGATTGCACTTCCAGATAACTATGTAGGTCTAGTGCACCCTCGCAGTGGTTTAGCTGTTCGTAATGGCGTTACTGTTCTTAATACCCCTGGAACCGTGGACTCCGGTTATCGTGGTGAAATTAAGGTTATTCTTTATAATGCTGGCGATGCTGATTTTGTTATCCGTCGTGGAGATCGTATTGCTCAGCTAGTTATTCAAGAATTTGTATCTGCTGACTTTGAGTTGGTAGAGGTTCTCCCATCGTCAGATCGTGGCGAAGGTGGATTTGGTTCTACAGGAGTTTAGCTGTAGACTGATGGACACGAGGTTTAGCTCAGCTGGTTAGAGCCCCGAACTCATAATTCGGTCGTCGTGGGTTCAAGTCCCACAACCTCGACTCACCCCTGCATGGTGGAATTGGTATACGCAGCTGACTTAAAATCAGCCGCCTTCGGGATTGCGAGTTCAAGTCTCGCTGCAGGGACCATAATAGTAGTGGAGGAATAATGCGACTAACCCCTACAACAATAGATGGCCTGATTCTCGAGGAGCTAGAAGACGGTATCTATCTAATTAGAAACTTTATTATTGATGAAGAGCATAACTATCTTTTAAATGTTTGCAAGTCTGCTCCTGAATCTGAGTGGGCTGATTCGTATATGGAAACTCTACGAGGAGAAGTGGAGTATCGCCACGGTAAAGAAGAATTGGCTAATATTCAAAACCATGTAAATGAGTTTTGGTTGGACAAATGTATCTCGGTCCCTGATCTAGACCTAAGCTTCAAACTTGCTGACAGATTGTATAAATTTTTAAGCAGTGCTGGTACGCTGCTAGTTAAACCTTTTATCAATGTACAACGCCAATATACAGGTGTTTCTTTAGCCGAGCACCACGATCAGGCTTACGACGAGAAGATAGCTTTTGCTAGTGTTTTATATCTCAATGAAGACTTTGTAGACGGAGAACTATACTTTCCTAACAAGGGTTTGAGCTATAGGTTTCCTGAGAAAAGCCTGGTTATTTTTGCTGCTGGCCCTGACTTTGTGCATGGAGTTAAGTCTGTCGGTGACGGTCCAACTAGATATGTCATTACCTCTTTCGTGTGGAGTTCATAGTTGAGCAGTATCCGCGTAGGTATAGTTGGCTGTGGTCAAGTAGGTGAAGAATTGCTGTCTCTTCTGGATGGAGATAGTCAGATATCTGTAGCATCAATACTGGTTAAAGACACTACTAAGGCTAGAAAATACAATAAATATCTCTATACCAATTCCGTATCTGAGTTCTTTGACTCTGGGTTTGATGTATTTATCGATGTTAGTAGTGATCACATATCTAGTTTTTATTTACTGGAGATCTCTTTAGCTGCTGGCTGCGATGCTATTTTGTGTAATAAAGAACTGCTCTGGACTAGCTCGGAAAAAATTCTAGAACTGTCTAATGCGTATGGGTCTGAGATCCTACTTAGCTCAATAGTCTCGTGTTCAGCTGACTATAGTAGACCGGTTGATACTTTATCTATAGATAATATTGGCGACTACTCTCCTGAAGAATTATACATATATAGAGGTGGAGGTCCTAAGGAAACTGCACTTGACATCTATACTGATATCACTAAACTAATAGAAATGCCTCATTAGCTCAGCGGATAGAGCGTCCGGTTTCTACCCGGTAGGCCGTGGGTTCAAATCCTACATGAGGCGCTATACTTAAATACATGGTCCTGTAGCTCAGTTGGTTAGAGCGCCGCCCTGTCACGGCGGAGGTCGACGGTTCAAGCCCGTTCAGGATCGCCACTTTTTGCCAAAATATAGATATTCTGCTTATTGAAAATATGTTATTATCTATATATGATAGAAATATGCTCCTTTAATAAGTGTGTAAATAAGAAATACGCTCGTGACGTATGTTCTGGCCACTATAGCCAATTAAAACGAAATCAACCCCTGAGACCACTAACCATTAAAGGTAATTCTGTAACTTCAATCCCTTGCTCTTTTCCTTCGTGTGTCAATAATCAGATATCTAAAGGGCTGTGTGGTGCCCATTGGCGTCAGCAAAGACTGGGAAAAGAACTTACAACCCTCTCAAATCAAGTCTCTATTCTAGATAGAATTAATAAAAATATAGAAAAAACTGAATATTGCTGGTCTTGGAATGGTAGGGTCTCTGGAAAAAAGGGCTATCCGCAGATATCTTTGTCTGGGAAACAAGTTATGGTTCATAGAATTATTTTTGAAGAACTGGTAAGGGTGCTGGAGCCTGGAGAAACTATAGACCATTTATGTAGAAATAGACTATGTGTTAATCCGGAGCATTTAGAGGCTATACCTTTAAGAGATAATGTTAAGCGGATGCACGCCTATAGATCATTATTATCTGAAAATAAACGGTTGGTTGACTTTATAGAGTCTTTAGGGTATGATAAAAATACTCTAAAGAAACGAGAATAAAAAATGCAGTCATTTGTCCCCTCAACTGAATCTTTTGAATCTTGCGCACGTCTTCTAGACAACCGTCGCCTTAATAAAAATGCCCTTGAGGGTTGGCAGATTCTTATGACTCTACTCGAACTAGACCCGCAGGGAAATCACCGTGCCCCTAAAGGCTGGGTAAACCATCCAGCTGTAAAAATGTGGCGTGGTCATGAGATATCACTCTACCTATATATCCAGGCAATGGTGGATGAGTGGATTCGTCGTGGCTATAAGTCAACTATTGGTGATAAAGCAAAGTCAACTATTAAGACTGCTATCTCGCTAGGCTTGCTTGAAAATACTCAAGCAGTTGCTCCGAGTTGGGTTACTGATGCTAAAGTATTTAAGGAAGTTGCTGCATCTCATCGAATGGCTCTTCTTAATAAAGATTATGAATGGTATTCGCAATGGGGTTGGCCTGAAGACTCTGGAGTGAAGCCGGAAAGCTATGACTATGTTTGGCCAATTTAAATCTTTGAAGGGCTATCCTTGTCGAAAGCATCGTATAAGATTTAAAGGTAGCTACTGCCCTAAATGTTATTTAGAGCGTAGAGATAAAGAACGATCCTTTTAATTGAATATGGTCCCATAGTTTATCGGTTAGAACGCCGCCCTTTCACGGCGGTAGGGCGAGTTCGATTCTCGCTGGGACTGCCACGCCGCCTTAGCTCCAATTGGCAGAGCGCCGCCTTTGTAACGCGGATGTTATCGGTTCGAGTCCGATAGGCGGCTCCATTGTAGGATTAATGTATGCACTTTAATCCAGTAATTATTTCAGATGTCTTTTCTGAAGAAGATAAGTTGGCTCTACGTGAACTTCTTGATTCGAAGTCATATCTTAAGTCATGGGCAGATAAAGCCCATGATCGACGCATCCGTAAGTTTGCTGAACTAGAAGAATACTTTAGTAAGAAACTAGAACCACTTGCTCGTCAGATCTTTGGTGATGAAACCTTAAAGACAACTTATTCAGCATATGTTGACTACAACCAACCAACATCTAGACTTCCAATGCACCATGACCAGAATGCGTGTGTATATACCCTTGACTACTGCGTCTCTCAGGTTACGCCCTGGGGTGTGGTTATTGAGGATGAAGAGTTCTTTATAGCGCCGGGCCAGGCTTTAGCTTTTATGGGTGGGCATGATGCTCATGGTAGATACGATATGCCAGATCCAGAGAATAATCGAGTGGAAATGATCATGTTCCACTTCTGCCCCGAGGACCATTGGTATTTTACTGAGGGTCCTGATTATGTATATAAGCTATTCAAGGAATCTAAAGAAGACTAAACTTCCTTATTCCACCACTTGAATCCACGGGAGTGGTGCCTCCAAGTTGCTGGTGCAAACTCTTGTGTTGATTCCATTGCTTGGTTAAAATTCTTGTATACCAAGATGTAATGGTGGCAGTCCTCCTTCTCTGGAGGTATTCCGTCATGAGTAAAACAGATTGGCGCTGAGGTCCAGTATCGGGATGACCCGTAGCGTAGCCACTCCTCGAAAGTCATCTCTTCTTTACCGGGGGTGGGGTCTGGAAACCCTTGTTTAGCGTATTCGCTGATATCTAGGTTGTCCTCGTACTCGTTTTCTAACATGCTAAAATTATATCCATGCTAGAGCCAGTCATAATTGATAACGTCTTTACAGACGAACAGATTGCTCGCATCCATGAGCTTAAGCATGAGCCTGGTCGAAATCGTGAATATGATCCATATTGTAGGCGATTTTTGGTATACAACAATGAGCTTGAAAGAGATTACAGCTCTCAGCTGGAACCTGTTGCTCGTGAAGTCTTTGGCGATCCAACTATTAAAACTAGCTATTCTTCCTATGCTAGGTATGCTTGGGAAGGGTCTAGGCTTCCACATCATCTAGATATGGATGCTGGTGAGTATACGATTGACTATTGTCTAACTCAGAAAACGGAGCCATGGCCTATCTATATAGATGAGAAGCCATACTATTTAGAACCTAATCAAGCTTTGTGCTTTGTTGGAAGTAAGCTCGAGCACTACCGTAAACCTCTTCCAGATCCAGAGAATAACGAATATGAAATTCTCCTATTCCACTTTGAACCTGGGAATAGTTGGTTCTTTGATAGATGTAAAGACTTCCAATTAGATTCTGATACAGATATTTTGAAGAGAATGGTCATCTTTGGAGATGAGTGATTTCCCTGTAGAGCTGGAGAAGTTTCTTACTGACTCCGAATGTCAGGAAATAATAGCCCTTCTATCTCCTAGGTGTATATCTGGAGATGAGCGTCCTACACATCGGGTAGCACTTGGATTCCCTAACTCGGAGATTGCCTCGGAGGTAGCAATTGACAATCCAGCTCTTGCTTACTCGGGTGATCCACTTACTGACTCTCGAATACGGCTACTTACTTCAGCCTTAGTTAGTTCTAGAAAAGCTATCGAAATTGGATTTAATCTTGATATGTCACTAGTTAATGCTAGCTATACGGAGTTCTACGAGGGCCCTGGAATCCCTATGCATTCTGATAGTACGAAGCTGGATGGCTCTACCTACCGTGATGACGGTATTCCGGAAGAGCTAGAGTACTCAGCTGTTCTCTACCTTAACTCTGGCGGTGGGGTGGATTTCTCTGGTGGAGAGATAGAATTTCCTAAGCAAGAACTTAAATACACCCCCTCGGCTGGATCTCTATTCTTCTTTAAAGGAGATGTTGAACACATCCATGAGGTTCATCCAATAACTTCTGGTGTTCGTATTGCATTAATTATGTTCTTTTCACGGTACGGTAATGTGTCATCAATGGGATTTTTTGAAGGATAGCCATGGATAAATATAATGAGCTGATGTCTCTGGCTCCTTCAGGATTTAGTACTACGGATAGAGAGCATAGATTTTTTGAAAGATATCTAGACTCTGATCTATTAGAACTTGCAGCTAATCTTGAAGATAGATATAAAAAGATCGAGGAAGCTAAGCTACTTGGGGTTACTCCAGTACTAGCTGAAGGTGAAGTCTTTTTAGAAGCCGGAAGTGTTTCTACTGCAAAGTGGCGTCAATATAATGTTTTTCAGTTTCATATCCCTGCTATTCATTCATTGTTTGTTGCAGTCTCTGAAATGGTTCATGAAGCCTGTGACTACTATGGCATTGATTTTGATAAGCAGCAGTATATGGTCCAAGGTTGGTTCAATATTAATCACCGAGGTGAAGGTCTTTTAGGCTGGCACGAGCATGGATTAGAGGGTGCCCCTAACTTTCACGGCTACTACTGTGTAAATGCAGAGCCATCTGAGACTCTATACTCGGTGTTTGGTAAAACTAAGGTAAATGTGAATAAGAATAATAGAGCTATTCTCTCTGAGATGGGTCACCCGCATACCCAGATGGAGTGGGAGTGGCTTGGTAAAAGAATCACTATTGCTTATGATGTTGTTCCGCTAAAAGATATTATCTCTAATAAGCATAAAGAAGAGTTCGAGCAGCACTGGATACCGCTGATTTAGAAGGTTTAATGTGTTAGCATGGTCTCATGCTTAATATTGAATTTAGATCTGATGTAACTGTAGAGTTGATCAACTCTATGGCATCTGACGATGCTGTCGTCATGGCTGCCCGTGTATCCACTGGAGCCGAGGCCAATGAGAACCGAGATAAGGGCCTCATCAACTACCTAATGCGTGACCGTCACGGGTCGCCATTTGAGCACAATGCTTTTACCTTCTATATTGAAGCTCCAATCTTCGTCTTCCGTGAGTTCATGCGTCACCGCATTGCCTCTTACAATGAAGAGAGCGGTCGTTATAAGGAGTTGGCTCCTATTTTTTATACCCCTAATGAAGAGCGTAAGCTTGTTCAGCAGGGTAAGCCTGGAGCCTACATATTTGTAGATGGATCTAAGGAGCAGTTCTCTACTACTCGTCAAGAGATTTACATGGCTAGCAAGAGTGCATACGAGCACTATCAAGAGATGCTTAAGGCCGGAGTTGCTCGTGAAGTAGCTCGTGCAGTTCTTCCTGTAAATACTTATTCTTCAATGTACGTAACCATGAATGCTCGTAGCTTGATGAACTTCCTGAGCCTGCGTACTACTCGTGAAGGAACCCACTTCCCTTCATTCCCTCAGCGGGAGATTGAGATGGTTGCTGAGAAGATGGAATGCTTCTTTGCTGAGAAGATGCCAGTAACTTATGAAACTTTTAACAAGAATGGACGCGTTGCTCCGTAATGTCTATAACTGATTTTGAATTCTCCGCTGACCCAGATGATGTTATCATCTCTAAGATAGGGTCTGCAGTTCAAGCTGCAATGGCTGCAAAAGAAGTATTAAATGATGCTATTGCAGAGGCTATTGATTCCTCGTCTACCTTTGGCTATGAGCTGGGCGCAGAAGACATGAAGCTAAAGATTATTGAGGCGTTTGAGGCAGAAAGCACTGAATGTGTCGGCTGGGCTCTTGGGGTTATAAATGCAGCCTTATCACATAATTAAGGGATACCTAACTCCGGAGCAGTGCGCTCCGCTGATTGAGCATTTCATAGAGAATGAAGACTATGACCCTAGAGAATTCTATGGGAACATTGGTCTTGGTGGTCCAGTGGAGTTCTTTGGAAATCCTCCTAAGAAGTTTGATTATGATCCAGATGACCGACTGGTTAATATGGTTCAATTTGCCTATAAGTTCTTCTTAGATAACTATAAGATGAAGGGTACCTTTGGTCTTAATAGATCTCATGCTAACTTCATGCACGAGGGTGCCCTACTCCACTCACATCATGATGATAGAGACTACCGTAAAGAGGATATAGATTCATTAAATAGCATGACCTATGTATGTGGTCTATTTCTATCTGATGACTATGGGGGTGGAGAATTAGTTTTTGAAGAGCAAGCTACAAGCCTTAAGCCGGAAGTTGGTGACCTAGTGTTCTTTCCTGGGTTCTATACCCGTCATGGGGTTAATTTGGTTACTTCCGGAACTAGATTAAATGTTCTCACGCATTTCTTCGATGTGATTGATACTTCTATTGAGTACAATCCAAACTATGCAATAGATCCTAGAAAATAAAAATATACCCCGTGTGATTAGCACGGGGTTTATTTTTTTAGGCTGATACTGATATAGCTGCTACAATCTGCTGATACTCTGGATTCTCCTCTAGAGCCGCGATTGCTGCCTCATACTGCTTAGTTGCAATATCAGATAGATCACTTGCAGAACCCGTATGGATTGGGTGCCAGTTCTCGCCATCATATACTGCTGGCTCACCTTCAGATGGGATAATTAGATAACCGTACTGAACCCCATCAAAATGGGTGAATACGCTAAGTAGAATCCCCTTAGGGTCTGGTAGAACTCGAACACCTCGTAGCTGACCTGCTCCTGCTTTAATTTCCATAACATCTCCTTATTAGTTACTTGATTATTACTATATACCGTTGTAATCTACTAGTCAAACAGAAAGAAATAGGCTATGGAATTTATTAAACCAGAAATTACTTTGGAACCTTTCGAGGTTCACATGGCAGCAAGTACTGCCGTACAGAGGTGTGTATCATCTATTAAAGATCAGAGAGCTAATGCTCATGGGTATAGCCAAGGTTCTGGGTGGACCGACAATATTGAAGGTGCTTGTGCTGAGCTTGCAGTCGCAAAATATTATGACATCTATTGGAATGGTAGCGTAGATACTTTTAAGTCTGCCGATCTGGGATCGAAGATTCAGGTTCGCTGGACGTGGAGCCACAACTATAGCCTCATAGTTCGCCCTGCTGACTCTGAAAAAGATGTATATATCTTAGTTAGTGGTTATGCCCCTAATCTTAAGATTCAAGGATATACCTATGGTGATAGTGCTAAGGATCCTAAATACCTAAGAAATGATGGATCTGGTAGACCAGATGGTTACTTTGTACCTAATGAAGATTTGATACCAATTGGTCAACTAAACCTCGAGTTGTACACCTAATTTGCTTTTTTTGCATGATAGTGTTATTGCATGTCTAAATTAGTTGGTGGGTGGTATGTACGCCCTGAAGATGAACTGCAAGATTTTGCAAAAGAAGTAGCACATATCGTTAAGCAAAAGCTTAATGGAACTTACACAAATATTGAACCGGAGGTTGTTGGCGGATGGAGTATCTCCCCTCAGCAGCAGATGACGATGAAGGCAGAAGCTATCGCAGAAGCCGTAGTCGCAGAAATAAAGGAGGCGTAATGCTAACTGTTGGAGACACAATCTATGATTTCAAGGTAGTTGGAGTTTCTCCTACTCTTCTTGATGATGGAACTTATTTTCAAGAGCTCACGGAAAAGAGCTTTGAGGGTAAGTGGAAGGTTATTGTCTTTTATCCTAAGGACTTTACCTTTGTATGTCCTACCGAGATTATTGAGTATGACAAGCTTAATGCTGAGTTTGAAGCTCGTGGTGCAGTTCTTATGTCTGGATCTACTGACAATGAGTTTTGCAAGCTTGCTTGGAAAGAAGCGCACCCAGATCTTGCAAAGCTAACTAGCTGGATGTTTGCTGATACTCGCCACAATGCGTGGGATGGATCTCTAGTTGATGGTATGGGTGTCCGTCACGAAAGTGGTGTTGCACTCCGTGCTACCTTCCTAGTTGATCCTAATAATGTGATTCAGCATGTTACTGTTAATGGTCTTGATACTGGACGTAATGCACAGGAGACTCTTCGTATTCTTGATGCCCTACAGACTGGTGAGCTAACTGCTTGCAGTCGACCAGTTGGTGGAGCTACACTGTAATTTATGACTAAGGTTTACATCGCTGGCCCAATGACGGGTCTCCCTAAATGGAATTTCCCTGCATTTTTCGAAGCTGAAGCTCAGTTAGAAAAGCTTGGCTATGAAGTAATTAATCCTGCGCATAATGATGGTGCAACGGTTCAAGAAGCTTTAGAGTCAGCTGGGCCAGTCGATCACCCTAATCATCTTTGGTCTGACTATATGCGCCGTGATTTACCGCATGTGATGAATGTAGATATGGTTTGCTTACTTCCTGGTTGGCAAAAATCTAAGGGTGCTTCTTTAGAAGTTACTGTAGCCAAAGCTCTAGGTCTTCCATTGATGGTTCTTAATAAAGATGGTCAACTTATCCCTCGTGTTACCGTGCTTGGGCTGAGTGGCTATGCTCGTTCTGGGAAAGATACAGTTGCTGACTATTTAGTTGAGAACTATGGCTATACAAAAATGTCTTTTGCAGATCCTATGAAGCAGGCCCTACTAACTTTAGATCCAAATATTGATTTTGGTGAAGGACGTGCTTACTTGTCACAGGCAGTTCGGGTTGGCTGGGATGAGTTAAAGAGTAACAGCACTGAGATTCGACCCCTGCTTCAACGCCTCGGTACCGAGATTGGTCGCAATATGTGGGGTGAAGATTTTTGGGTAAACGCAGCTATTAACAGCATTCCTGATGGAAGTAAGATTGTGTTTGCTGATGTTCGTTTTCCTAATGAAGCTAAAGCTATTCGTGATCTAGGTGGTCGAGTCTGGCGTATTGAGCGTAATGGTGTTGGTCCAGCTAATAGCCATATATCGGAAACTGCTCTTGATGGTTATAGTTTCAATAAGGTTTTATCTAATAATTCTGATTTAGAAGCACTTGCTTCTTTAGTTGAAGAAACTATTCATTTAATCTAAATCTCTGAAGTATTTACAAAATGTGGGTCAGTTCTTGCATCTTCTCTAGCTGGGCTCTGCCAGTTATAAATTTTATTCTGAGCTAAACGGTCTACCTTCTTAATCCACATTTGGCGTCCTTCAAATACTTTTTCAAACTCGAACCAGTGAATTTGAAGGAATGCATCAATTGCATCCTTCGGGGCAAAGCGTGATGGGATTGCGTGATAGCCAAACTCGTAGTCATCAAATATAAGAAGCCCGCCGTCACGTAGGCAGTCAAACGCATGTATTGCATCTCTCAGTACTGCACTAGCCACGTGATCACCATCGACATAGATAATGTCATAGGTCTTAGTATTTTGTTTGAAGAACTCATCGCTCATCATTTGAAGTGGAGTTACTTTTCCAAAGTAGTCAGACATTTTTTCTTTATAGGCAATATAGGCCGTCTCCCAGTCAAAACCTATTAACCCCGGGTCACCCATCCAAGGGTCTACATCAGTTAAGGTGGATTCAGGGTGGGTAAGAATATTCTCGATTAGCCAGAGGGAGGCGTCTCCCGTGAAGACTCCGATCTGAAGAAAGTCTAGCTTCTTGCCTGTATATTCAGATAGGTTCTTTTCAAAGATAGAAATTACATCTGTCTCTACAAACCAGTTTGGATGTTCTACACTATTTTCCATATAAAAACTATATCACTTAAATAGTTGACAAATAGCTAATAGTGCTATAGTTTTGCACTATGAAAAAGTCATTGATTGCCCTGACTGCCCTGGGGCTCATGTTTGGGGCAACTCCTGCTAATGCTGTCTCTGCTTCGTGGGGGTTGGATGCTGTCCAAGTACCTGCTGGTGCAAGCGGTACTGGTGTTCGTGTTTATGTTCTAGATACTGGTGTTGCTAATGACCCTGGATTTAGTGGACGCCTAAGCGGAGATATGTCTGACTGCAATGGTCATGGTACTCACGTTGCTGGAATCATTGGCAGTAGTCAGTTTGGTGTAGCACGTAGTGCCCAGATTGTTTCTCTAAAGGTTGCAGACTGTAGCGGTGGAGTCAATCCTGCAACGGTTATATCTGCAATCAACTGGGTAATTAAGAGTCACCCTAAGGGTACTCCAGGTGTGGTCAATATGAGCCTTGCTCTAAATAAAACCCCTGCTCTAGATGCTGCAGTAGTTAGTTTGTATTCTGCTGGGTTAGTTCCAGTAGTTGCTGCAGGAAACTTGAGTAGTGATGCTTGTAACTACAGTCCTGCTGGAGTTAGTCAGGCTATTACGGTTGGCGGTCTAAATCTAAATGGTATGAAGACTATTGACTCGGACTTTGGAAGTTGCGTTGATGTTTGGGCTCCTGGTGGGCTTATTACTTCTGAAGATGCTTTTAATCCTGCTGGTAGTGTAGTAAAGACTGGTACTTCTATGGCTGCTGGATTTGTCAGTGGTATAGCTGCTTTGTATTTAGAACGTAACCCTAAAGCAACTCCTGCTCAGGTTAGTGGTGCCTTGGTTGGTGGAGTAGTGAATGGGATGGTTAATGCTGGATTTGTTAGCAAGCCTACAGAGGTAAAGCCAACTGGACTATCCGTAATTAATGGAGTACTTAGTTGGTCCGGTAACTCTTCTAGCTATACCGTTCAGAAGAGTAAGGATGGAGTTACTTGGACTGTATTGGCAGTAACTCCAAATAAATTTGCAAATATTACTGGAGTAGGGTATTATCGAGTTGTAGTTGGAGCTGGCTCTAGTTTAGTTCTGAAGATTGGATAGATAGATTATGGCTACTGTATTGGAACAACTTATAGAGATGATGCCTGTTGTTGGTCAGGTTGGTTCCATTGTTAGAACTCCTGACGGGTTTCAGGTAAATATTGTTCAGGACAATGGAAGTGGGCATCGAGGTGTTGATATTCGTAATATCAGCATTTCTAGTGAGTATCCCGAAAATATTAGTGCTGGAACTTTTTTAGGTGATATACCTGAGTTTTCTATTGGCTGGTATCAGGATGCTAGAGCAGATCTGTTCTATTATGAAGGTAAGGGTTATTGGAAGAATGCTGGTCGAGTAGTTAGTGAAGATCTTACTAATAAGTTTTATTCAGGGAAGTTGGAGTTCATAGGATGAATGAAGAAACCGCAGACGAGATTGAAAGAATCTTTGCAGGACTGACAAACCCGTATGAAGATATGGAAATTATTGATACCGAAATTAAAACTGTAGATGCCTGGGCAAATAGTATTGCTGTAAATGATAATGATATGCTCTATCTACGTAAGAAGAATGGCATTATGTATGTTATGAAGACTGAGCCGCATGTGTCTGGAGAGTGGAAGCAGCTGGATCCTACGGCTATTCCTAGATACGTTGATCCTCATGGGTTAAAGCTTGCTCCGGAGTTGGCACCTGAAGGTGTAGAGGTTCCGGCAGAGAAGGAAATGAAGCCAATTCCTAATATCCCTTTGGGTTGGTATCAAGACGATAAGGCTAATCTCTACTACTACTCTGGAACCGGTATCTGGGATACAGATATGAAGGAGTGGGGTAAGTTGTTAAATAAAGCAGAGGCTGGAGAGTTGGAATACCTTGGTTAATATGTCAGATAAAACAGAGAAGATTGAGCTAGATGGTTTAACTGAGGCTCAGGAGTTGGCTATTACTGTAGTGATGGAAGAGGGTGCCCTTCGTAATCAGGAGTCTAGTATAAAGTTTCTTCAGAAAGAACTAGACGCTGTTATTGATCTACGTTCTGATGAACCTGGATATGTTGATGGTTTTGAACATGCTGTTTTATTTTTGAAAGATCTCTGGGGAATGAGTATCGAATGAGTTTTGCACGATTTAGTAGTTCTGATATCTATATGTTCGAGCACACTGGCGGGTTTATTCAGTGTTGTGGGTGTTGGCTAACTCCTCCAGAAGAGGATGAATATGTTGGGTTTGCTGAGTTTAAAACTCCTCGTGAGGCTCTAGCTCATTTGGATTTACATGAAGCTGCTGGTTACGATATTGGTGGCGCTCGCGGTAGAATTGAAAAGGAGTACGAGGATCTCGATGAAGAGATCCAACCATATGTAACTCCACCTGAAGTCAGAGAGCGCCAACGTAAGCTCTTCGAGGAGATATATAAACGTGATTAGATTTCGATGGCTTGACCTCAAGAAGACTGACCACCTATCTAAATACTGGGGATGGCAGCTTTGGGGTTACAAGGGTAATGGTATTAGAGGTCCACGTACTTATACCTTAGATATTTTTCTTGGTTCTAGAATTTTAGTAGTTAAGTTTGGAAAGAGATACTAAATGAGTGAAGAATTTAAAATGATTGAATTTCGATTCAAACGTGATTGGCAGACCCGTTATGCTGGCTGGGTTCAGGGTAAGTCTGAAGTTAGCAATGGGTGGGTTCCATTAAAATACTGCCGTAGCGTTAAGGCTGCTAACCGCTATGTAATTAAAGTTCTTAAGCAGCGTAAAGAACCAGTTCAATATATTAGCCTACCTTTTACGGATTACGATACCTGATGAAGATTAAAACTATTAGCGGTTCACTATATGATATTGATAATGTAAGTGGAGTCTGCCATAAATATGATGCTTCTGGAGAATGCATTGATGCCTTCAAGGCATTCTATATGAAGGCTATACCAACTACAGTTAAGACTTTAGGTGAGATATGGGATTACCCATTTAGTAAGCCAGAAGTTGGAAAGCTACTCTACATAAGTGGAAGAGAATCTTGGTGGCTAAGTACCGAGGTAGTTTATATTGAAGAATAGATTTATTAAACTTGACAAGTCATGGGTTGGTAGTGTACGTTTAACTGTAGGCGGAAGAGTTAGTCTCTACGCTGGTCAAACTGATCACTGGGGTTTGGGATTTGATTTCAATTTTTGGGATAGATCTTTTACTCTAGAGATTATTCACTGGTACTTAGGTGTGGAAGTTTGGCATAAAGAGTAATCACCTAACTAGGAGAAGAAATGCCTTGCATGTATGATGATGGACCAACCGTAGTCTATCGCGATGATTCTGAGGTTAATCTAAAGCTTGCTAAGTATAAGGAAGATCTTGATAAGCTAACTCACGAAAATGATGTGCTCCGTGAGGCAATCCTTGAGGTTGAAGCTAAGACTCCAGGCCTATTTAAGGGCGCACTTATCAAGAAGATTGGCGTAAGCCAGATCAAGCACCGCAAGGAAGATCTTGCACGACTAGAAAAAGTTTTTCGTAAGTCAAAAGATGCAGAGAAGTTAGGCTTAGTTATTTTAGCAGATCCTGCTAAGCCGCTGGAACCTCAGCTTGGTTTTGATCCGGACTGGTATTAGAGGTAACTATGAGCAAGAATCTAGGAAATATCCCTAAGCAATCTGCTATGGATGAAGCTGTAGAGCAAGCCTTTACTAATGGGATCAATAAGGGACGTAAGCTCCAGTATCAGGAAAGTATTGAACTTCTAGAGGGTGGACTTGATGAAGCTTGCGAGCATCTCCACAATGCGTACGAGGAAGCTGCAAAAATTACTGGGTGGTCTACCCAGGAGAGTACTCGTGTGGAGTGGAATGACCTTCCGCAAGCAAATAAAATGACAATGTTGTTGGCGGTTATGAGTCTACGTAATCACTATATAAATCGTATTATTGATGCTCATTTGGGGATTAAGGAATAGAAGTGTCTAAATATTGTGATGTATCTTGTGAGCACAACCCTTGCACAAACTTTATGCCAACAACCGAGAATGTTCGTGAGCGTTATAGTGATTGGTATGATGGTCCTATAGAGGTGTCAATAGATATTGCTGATGCTGAGTTTGATCGTTGGCTGAAGCAAGTGAAGGCTAAAGCTTGGGCAGAAGGTTTTGATGCTGGAGAAAGAGATGTCTGGGAACATCAGCATGGAGAGGCAGGGGAAGACTGGGATAAAGACTGTATCCCTAATCCTTACATAGAAGAAGAGAAGTCTGTAGATGATGCAGTAGAGAAAGGTTACCGCCTACTAGCGGAGGACCCGGAGATGTCTTTGCGTCGTCAGAGTCATCACTGTGGCTTTGATTTTCTCGAAAATCAAGCAACTGCTAAATGTGAATGTGGAGTAGTTTCAACGAATCCTTTCTGGACTTTCAAAGGAGAGAAGTAAATGAACGAAATCGCAACAACCGAAAGGATAAGGGAACTTTTTACTGATGGAGGTTTCTGGAATAGTGATGTTTTTGATGAATGGCTTGAACAGCACGATGCAGAGGTTGCTAAGGCAACTGAGGAACGCATTATCAAGTTGCTGAGAACTACTGAAACCGAAAACCCAAATGACTCACGCATAATTGCTCATCTTATGTTTCTTATCACGGGAGAAGTAAATGAGTAAGAAAAGTCGTTGCCCTCATTCTAATCTTCGTGGAATCTATGGTGACGAGGTTATCTTTGCTACTCCAAATTGGAATCGGCTTCAATGCCTAGACTGCGGGCAATTCCTAGATGGGCCTGTGAAACTTGCAGAGTTGAGAAAAGGAGAGAAGTAGATGAGTAATATTTTTCTAATAAGCGATACTCACTTTGGCCATGCCAACATTATTAAATATGCTAACCGCCCGTTTGACTCTGTGGAAGAAATGAATGAGGCGTTAGTCGAGAATTGGAATTCTGTAGTTAAGCAGGGGGATAAGGTGTACCACCTTGGTGATGTAACTATGAACTCTAAAAGTTTAGACATTATGTCTCAACTGAATGGTCGCAAGGTACTTATAAAAGGTAACCATGATATCCAGAAACTTAAGTTCTATACCCCTCATTTCTATGATATTCGTGGGTCCCATGGGTTGGGTAACTTTATTCTTACTCATATTCCTGTGGCTATTGAGCAGAAGTTGCGTTATCCGGGTGGGAATATCCATGGGCATCTGCATGAGCAGAATATGGCCGATCCTTGGTATATTAATGTTAGTGTTGAGCAGATTGACTATACGCCCGTGGCATTTGATGTAGTCACAAAGGGGAGAAGTTAATGAGTGCATCGCTAGATGGAATAAAGTATTGGACAGGGAAGCTTCTAGAAGCAGTTGACAGAAATCAATACAACTGCTATTGTGAAGATGCTGGTCCTGATGCTATGTATATAGATACGGACTGGCTTCGGGCTGTTGCATTACAGATCGAGTATCTAGCTAAATACCCTGAACTTGTTGAATATGAAGCAAATTTAAATAGATATGCTGAAGTAGAGGATGGTACTTTTAATGATAGATAATACTCCAATGCTTACTTTCTTGGAGGAGAGCAAGAATCTCATTGCAATGTTTGCTGGTGTTAAGAAGCAAGCAATGGATGAGGGTTTTAGTGAAGAAACTGCTGAGCGTATCGTAGTTGAGATGCTGCGTATGCAGAATTCGGTAGGTGGATAATGCTAGATATAAAAAACCTAAATGGTATTAAGTCTGGAATGTATAAGGTAGATACTGCTGCTAATAGTGTCTACCTGCTAGATTTTGATGACCTTAAGGGTATGAGAGTTAATAACTCCGGAGATACTCTTCGCCGAGATGGTGAATGGTTTAAGTTCATAACAGTGTCTTGCGAAGTCGGTAAAGAGATGAGAATTTGGACTAATGATATTGCCGATGACGATGATGTCTTTACATACCGATACTCTACCCCTGTATTAAAGATAGAGAAGGTGGATCGCTATGAGTGATGCCCTGCAGTCGACTCGGATGCTGTTGGAGAATACACATTTATATATTTGGTGCCATGACGAACTAAGCTGCCGTGGAGAGTATTGCACTCTACATAACCGCAGTGATCACCATATGCGTGGTATGAAGCAGAACTGGCGTGGCGATTTAGGGTATATCGAGCGTATCTGTACGCATGGTATTGGACATCCTGACCCTGATGAAATCTTTCCTGATGCTGTTCATGGCTGTGATGGCTGTTGTATGCCATCTGGGTGGGAAAGTAAGCTAGAAAAATAACTTATTTGCTTTTTATCTAAAACTATAGTAATCTCTTTTTGAAGGAGAATTATTATGTGTATGGTTGCTGGTTGTGATTGTGAATTAGTTAAAAGCTATGACCAACTGACTCGTGGTGGTAGAACAACTGTTTTATATGTAGACAGTCTTGACTCTATTTGTACTCAGACGAGTGGGCCATATGCTAGAAATTGTGTAGAACGTGAGGAAACTAGCCCTAATGGTGGGACAGTAGTTTATCGTTGCGTATTCTGCCATCGTTCTGATTTTGATTATTACTGCAAGGGGATTACATCTACTGGTAAGGGATGTAAAAATGCTGGTAACTATAACGGCTACTGCTCTAAACATTCTGATCAAAATCATGGTAGTCGTCGTTTATTTAGTATTGATCAGTTAGAGGATTGGCTCTCTGCATATGAACGACGTACGGTTGCAGAGTGGAAGATTCGACTACATAAAAAGCTAGAAGAAATTGAACGTTTAGCTGATATGCCGTTGAAGGCACTCTTATCTCAGACTCCACCCACCTATGTCTACTTCATCGAGTGTGATGGGTATGTAAAGATCGGTAGATCCAAACGCCCTGATTCTAGATTTAAGTCACTAATTAATAAAAGTGACCCTACTCTAAAGCCAGCAAGTATCGATATGGCAAATGCTAAATTGCTTGGATATATACCTGGATCTGAGGATATGGAAAGTGTCTATCACTGGCTACTTAGAGCTCATAGAGCTGAGGGTGAGTGGTTTAAGTTTAATAGCCATGTAGCTAAGATTATTGACTATTCCCTCAATCCCGAGGGTGAGTTTACTATCGCTGGTGTATATGCTTTAGTGGGTGAGGAAAGTGCTTCTATTTTGGAAGATAGCAAAGCTATTCTTGATAAGCCCCTACTTGCAGACTTAAAGGAACCTAATCTAGAGGAGGAGCTCGAGTCTGTAATACCTTTTGAAGAGCGATGGGAACGAGACGAGCGTAGACGTGCTCGCCGTCATTGGCGTTAAAGTCAGTGGGTGTTATCCCCTTTACACTTGAATTATGGGAGATCCTATTGATTCAAGCTATATTAATGATGACCTGATTGGTCGTCGTATTTCAATGTACTCTCCTTATTTCCCTTCTGATAAGTGCTATCGCTGCGGAATTGTTAGGTATGTAGAGGCTTCTTCTGATGCAACAAAGGTAGTATTGGAGGAAGAAGATTCTGGTCTGCTTGAGCTGCTAGACTTTAACTCATATAGAAATGTAGAGATCGAGGACTAAGTATGGCTTTGACTGAATTAGTAGCTGAAGACTTTGATTCGGCTATTGCTGAAGGTGCTTCAGTTATTTATATTTGGGCACCTTGGTGTGGCCCTTGTAAGATGATGAGTCCCGTGATGGGACTTGTTGCAAATGATTTTGCAGATAAGGCAAACTTTTTTAAGTTGAATGCAGATGAAGCTACTGCTATACTTGAGAAGTTTGATATAAGAAGTACCCCTACTACGCTTGTATTTAAAGATGGTGCTGTGGTACATTCTGTAATTGGTGCAAAACCAAAAGCATTATTGGTAGAAATCTTAAACAATCTACTATAGAATCTATTTGAGATAACCCTCTGGAGCGGATGCATGAAAGAAAAACAGTTAATTAAACTACAAAAGCAGCGACACATGTCGAACATTTTTATTATGCTTTTGAACAACCCGCTCTTTAAGAATTTGTCCGAGCGTGATCAGCGTAAGATGTCTAAGCTGATTTATAAGGCTGAGATGATCGAGATGAACGTGCGTAATAAGCAAATCATTCGAGTCAATCAGTCATTCCAGGATATTGTTGATGCACTAAATCAGGCAATGGATTTCGATCTAGATGATGATTTAGATGAAGATGATGATGATTTTGGTCCAACACGTTAGTGAGCTGTGTTAGAATAATCCCGTAGCTATTTTTCTGTTTTGTAGCTATTGTGTATCATTTCAACTCCTTTCGCAAAGGAAAACCCCCGGTAGTTGTGTGCCGGGGGTTTTTCGTTTGACATGGAAGGGTTTATAGTTCGATGATCTTTCCCCAGGTGAGCTTGCCGATAACTCCATCAGCAACAAAGCCGTTCTTCTTTTGAAGAGCAACTACTACCTTCTTAGTGCGATCATCGTAGACGCCGTTAATAACCTTAAACTTAAACTTAGTCTGGATATAAGCAACGTAACGGTTCTTAGATCCTGGAACTAGCTTTGGATATTTACGGATATCAAGATTCATTTGACGAGCTACTTCATCTACGAAATCAATGTCTGCTGCTGGCGTTGCGACTGGAGCATCTGGTGCTACTGCTGCAGCAAGAGTCTCTGCTGAAGTTACAGCTGGAGCTGCTGGAGCTGCAGGTGCTGTAGGAGTAGCAACTGGAGCTGAGTTAGCAACAATCCACTTAGTTGGGTCCATGAGCTTATCGTAAGCTGCAAGGTGGCCATTCTTAACACGAGAAGCACCCAGGTGAAGGTGAGCTCCAGTTGAGGCAGAACCTGATGGAGTCTTCTTACCGCCACCAACCTTACCAATGATCTGACCAAGCTTTACATGCTCCCCTGGGTCTACACATACAGTCTTTGGTGCGATATGGCAGTATTGGAAGTAAACGCCATCTGCGTGAAGGATTTCTACAACCCAGCCAAGAACGTTAGACCAGAATACCTGAGTGACCTTACCATCAGCTGCAGATGGGATTGGGCTAAGTTCCTTTGGAGACCAGTCGGTTCCACGGTGGGGGTGTGAGCGATAAGGTGCCATGTTGCCGAACTGGTCGTTACGTAGCTTCTTATCAAATGGTTCTTTATATTGAACCTTAACTTTCGGTGCTGCCATTTTCTCTCCTAGTTAGAAGTTAACTTATTAAGTTGAGTCTTGGCATAGTTCTCCCGATATGCCCGGACGTAGTTTTGTTGGTACGTCTGGAACTCGATGGTTCTCAGATAGTAGTTATTGAAAGGCCTATCCATGTAATAGAACTTGGCAGAGAGGAATGCCTCTCGGCGTAGGTCTTTACCATTGGGTTCTAGATAGAACTTGATGTAATTGAATAAGCGTTTCACTAGCTAATTTTACCAGGGTGTTCAGAATCGTATTCGTGCATAGCTTCCCACATAATGGTTGACTCTTCTCTCCATGTTAGAAGTCCTGGTTTTGCTGCTTCCTGTGCACGCCAGAGAGCTGCATATGCGTGGTATCTAGATTCTAAGGAGTGGGTGTGTTGACGGTTGCACTTTAGTTCTTCACCACACATTTGGTATTACTCCTCTAGTTCTGAGTCTTCTTTTTCATAACGCATTGGGTAGAAGGTGAGAACCCAGATACCGAGCGTTACTAGAATCATGTTCCCTACTAAATCACGGGCAGAACCCTCTAGTAAAACCCACGCAGTTGCCAAACCTAATAAGGTATATGCCTGATCTACAAGGTCCTTCATTAATGCTTTTATAAAGTGCTTCAATTTATTTTCCGTTCTTTCTAGTTGTCTTATTTGTTTCTTGTTTTCTGGATGAACCGGATGAGCCTGAACCTGAGGAAGCTGCAGCAACGGCTGCTCCTGCTACCTGACCGACTATTACCGCGGCTACCGTAGCACGCTGGGCTTCCTTGCGAACTGTAGGGCTGATATCGGCTCCTACGTTTGAAAGTAGATTTATTGCATCTACAAGGGCTGCTGCTCCGGGGATTGCTGCAAGGTTCTCTGGAAGTACGATGTCATCAGCCTGTGCTGCAACTAGGAGAGCATCAAGTGCTTGTTGGTACTCTGGTGAACCTTGGGTTGCAGTCTCGAAGGTTTGAAGGGCAGCTTCCTTAATTGCTTCTGCTTGCTTAGGGGTTAGGTCCGTTGCAATGATTTCCTTCAGGTCTACCTTCATTAGTTGTTCTGTGGAGAGAACTTCCGGAATATCTTCTGCCTTCTTAGGAGCTTCGTTGGCTTTTGCTTCTGCTTTAGCCTCTGCTTCCGCCTTAGCCTTAGCGTCAGCTGCTTGCTGTGCTACTAATTCGTCAGCTGCCTTCTGCGCTTCTTGTGCTGCTAGAGCATCGGCTTCTGCCTTTGCCTTGGCTGCATCAGCTGCCTGTTGAACTGCTAAAGCATCTGCAGCATCCTGAGCTTGTAGAGCTTGTTGGGTAGATGATATCTGAGCTGAGATTGAATCAACGGATGCTTGTGCAGAAGATACTGCTGACTGGGCTGCTTCTATTTGTGAAGTGGCTGCTGCGTCTGCAGACTGTGCAGAAGATAGATCAGAAGTTGCAGCGGCCATAGCTTGTTCTGCTGCTTGGACTTGGGACTGTGCTGCACCTTGTATAGCTGAGGCAGCATCGAGATCTTCCTGAGCATTCATTAGAAGTTGTCCGGAAATAATCAGAAGGTTGGCTGCTACTTGCTGTGCTGCAGTTGATTCTTGAAGGGAAGCACTGGCAGCTGCTAAAGCTAGCTCAAGGGAGTGCAGGATATTTAGTTCGTTGTTATAGTCCTGCTGTGCAATTTGTTCTTGTAGGTCGGTAGCTACGTGGTTGGAAAGGTTTTGGTCTCGGTAGGACTGCGCTGCAGCAAGAAGATTAGTTTGTTCCTCGTAATAAGTTTGTGCTGCCTGGAGTTCTTGGTCTGCCTGGATGAGGTTGCTGTATGAAGTGGAAAGTGCGGAGGTTGCTTCATCGAAGTTGAGTTGTGCAGCTGCTAGGTTTTCGTTAGCTTGGTTTAGGGTTATGGTTGCTTGGTTGAGAGCCTGTAGAGCGTCTGCTTCTGAAGCCTGTGCTTGTTGTAAGTTTCCTAGGGCCGTGGCTTCATCTTGAATTGCTTGGTTGTTTGCTGCGTCGGCTGCATTGTAATTATTAAGAGCTTCGTTGAAAGATGATTGTTTAGCTTGGTAGTTAGCTAAGGCAGACTGCTTATTTGCCTGTGCGATGTTATTAGTCTGTGTTGCTTGGCTTAGCTGGGACTGCGCTTGCGTGAACTGTGCCTGTGCTGCTGTGAGAGCGTCAATAACAGACTGTGGGATTGGTGTGGCAGCTGGTGGAGTTTGGGTAGAGAAGTAGAAGGAAGATGGGATTGGCTGCCAGTAGGCTGCATTTACAGGTTGGTAGTAATAAAGGGTAGAGCAAGCGCCTCCACCCCACTCATAGAACCAAACATCGATTGGGTAGAACTGTCCTGCATTAAGGGTGTATAGAGAAGAGGTACGTCCTGAGCAACCCTGAAGGTTCCAGTTTGAAATTGTGGTTTGTCCGTTGAGTGACATATAGAAACCATCATCAGATTGGTTCATGAAATACATGCTGGTGGTTTGTGGGAACATCAGGTAGCCGGTGTAGTGAATCATTACCTGATCTGCGCCACACCCGAGGATGTCTCCGCCACCCCAGTTAGCTTGAATATTTGGAAGCGTAACGGTCTTGCAGTAGTGATACGCAGTATCGCTCATCTGGGGGTTGCTGGAAGTCAGCTGGTTATAAACTCTGGCAGTAACTCCAGTACCTTGCGGGATGGATGCAGCATAGGCAGTGTTGTAGTCGGACTGTGCTTGTTGGAGGTTGGTATAAGCAATGTTGTATTGGATTTGTGCTGCTGCAAGGTTTGAATAAGTAGAGTCTGCGTCGGCTGCTGCTTGGAGATAATTGATTTGTGCTTGCTGTTCTTCTTGCTGTGCTTGTTGCAGGGCGGAAAGTTTTTGCTGCAAGGTTGCTTGCGTAGATTGGTGGGTTTGCTGTGCTTGGCTGTAGTCGTTGAAAGCTTGCTGGGTTAGAGCCTGTGCTTGGTGGTAGAGGTTAAGAAGGGTGTCGTAATCCTGCTGCGCCTGCTGTTGGTTGTAAGTTGCGTTGGTGAGCTCTAGCTGTGAGTTAGCGTAATTATCTTGTGCTTGGGTGTAGGAAGATGCTGCTGCGCTGTCTTGCATTTGCTTCGTTAGAAGATTGACGTGTGAATTAGAGGTGGTTATAGTTTGACCGGTCAATGCTGCATCAGCAGAGTTAAGAAGGTCTAAGGTTCGTTGGTTCTCTTGGATAGCTTGGTTAAGTGTGGAGAGTGCGTTTTGGGTACGCTGTTGTTGAAGCTCTAGGGCAGAGATAGCGTAGGAGTTATTCTGTGCTTTGGTTTGCTGGGTAGAGTTCGCTTGGGTTAATTGTTGGAGGGCTACTTGGTAGTTTTGATTAGCAGTTTCTAGAGCTGCTTTGGCTACGTTGGCGGCGGATGTGGCTGCCTGTAGTTGTGCCTTGGTGGACTCTAGGGCTGCCTGTGCGGAAGAAACCTTAGACTGGACAGCTACTAGTTGTTGGGAAGTTGTGGCCTTAGAGGATTGGGCTGCTGTAAGGGTGGATTGGGCTTCTTGTAATTGTGCCTGTTGTTGGTTGAGTTGTTGTTGTAATTGTGCTAGAGTAGCCTGTAAGTCGTTGAGTGCACTGGAGGTGTGAAATGGTAGTTTCTGTAGTAGGTCTTGATTGGGGTTCCCTGTGGTTAGGGGTAGGCCTAACTGTTGTTGTAGAGCTTGTGGCGCTAGTAGTAGCTGCAGCTGTTGCTGGGGGTAGAGCTCGTCGTAGTTCTTCTCAAGGTAAGCGAAAGTTCTAGCCTGATTAGCAAGTGCGACCTGAGCCGTAGTTATAGGAAGGGTCGCTAAGAGAGCCGTTACTGTTATCAGTAGCGGCTTTTTTATGTTTTGTAGTGCTCTTTTAAAAGACTTTGAATATGAAGACAATCTGAGACCCCGGCGGTAGTCGGTTGGATGGTCTCTCCCTATATATAAGAATAGCGGATTTTAGGTAAAATGACTTGCCCTGCTAGGTAGACTGTCTAGTCTTCGTCTTCTTCTTCCGGCCCCCACGCATACAATTTTGCGGTGTGGAGAAGGTCGATTGCTTCGAATGTGAGGGCTTCTACTGCTAATAGTAGGTCTGCCTTGTGCTCTGGGTTAGAGGGGTTCTCGATCTCGTAGTGAGCTTCTTGGATGGCAAAGCGGCAGAGCTCTAGCCTATTGAGGGCTTTCTTGAGTGCATCCCTACTGTCTGGGCTGGGGATGCTGTATGGCTCTGGCTGCATCATAAGAATAGTTTAAGGGTTAGCTGAGGGTGGGTGTTTTCTTCTCTTTTTGGAGGTGGGGACGGGAGTTCGTGCGGGGTTGTTGGCTTATTAGCAAAAAATAATGGACGCCCTTATTAAATATTGGCTAATAAGTAGAGAAAAAGGAGGTGGGAAATGCTTGTAAAAGGTAGATAAAATGGGGTAAGGTAGGGTGGGAGTATGGTATAGTTCGAGTTGGGGTTATTATCAGAAAATGATAAACGCCGTTATGAAAATCTTGATAATAAGTAGAGGTGGTTATTATCAAGAAAAAAGTCTTTTGAGAGGGAAAAAACTGATAATATCGACTATATTTATATCTAATATATTTATATTCTGGATTATAGTTTAGGAAGACCGGGGATTCAAACTCTATACGCGTGACGTATAGATAGTCCTGAATATAAAAATAGGGGGTTTGATATCGAATTGATATGGATTTTATATGATACTATAAAAAGGAGATATGATTTTGTGGAAATGCAAATGTCAAGTGTCAAATGGGGGTTAGGCGGGTGGCGTTTGCGGTTTTCGTTGTAGTTATACTCGTGGATATGGAAATAGAAATGGATAGGAAGAAAAAGAATGGTTGACGGAATTAACGGTTTTGCTTTTGACTTGGATGATGCAGCTGCAGAGCTGGAAGAGTTGAAGCAGAGAGACAAGAAGGTTTTGGATAATCGAGTATGTGCATGTGGACATCCGGTTGGTAGACACCGTCCTTTGCCTTTTGGTCCAGGTATGCGTGGAGAGACTCATGCTTGTAAGCCAAATGCTAGTTTCTGTAAGTGCGCAGGGCCAAGACCAATTTTGAAGGCGGAGGACCTTCGATACTTCTTGCGAAGTACCAAAGGTGTTGGTCATCTTCATGCTTTGGGTCAGGGAGTTGTTGCTTCCTTGAAGGCTGACATGAAGGTTGAATGGTTGGAAGATCCAAAGTGTGATCGCTGTGACGAGGTTGGAAATATTATTCCGGTGTCAATTTCGTATGACGGTGTTCGACTTGAAGAGAGTGGACCTGCTACGCTATTGCTTTGCATGAAGTGTAGTGCTGAGATTTAATGGCTAGAGGAAGTTCTGGCTCCGGGCTTCTACTTTGTGGATGGTGTTCTACAGGATTTCACAAGGACTGCAAACCTGTTATTGAGTATTTCGGGAAAAAGTGGTATTGTCATTGTGAGAAGGAAGGATGTGGAAGTGACGAAGGAAGAAGCAGCTCGGAAGATCGAGGAGCATCTGATGATTCTGGCGGACTATGATGTTATAGACGTTGGAGTTGTTGAAACACTGACTGAATACGTCTGGAAGATTTTGACTGAGGAAGAGAATCCTGATGTTGGGATTCACAATGTCTCGGAGTTGAAAGCGTACTGGGAGAAGTTGGGTGGCGAAGATGAAATCAATTAGACTTTTGGTAAAGAATGTAGTACACTTTGTTTTGCGTGTGCCGATACGAACTCCCTCTGCTGACGCAGAGGAAGCTCGTTGCCCTGTAAACGGAATGACGATGTCGGAATATCGTGGCGGAAGTCGCCCCGCAAGTTACAAGTAGCATAAGTAGCAATAGCTAGCTAGCTAGAAAAAAGATAAGGAAGAGAAAAGATATGGGAAAGCTTGCTGACCTGTTTTATAAGTTGACTCGTGGAGAGTCGAAGCCGAAGCCGTGGGAGCATGGTCCGAAGGCATTGGCCGACAAGTGTGGTTGTGGCAAAGAGTGTGGTTGTGATTCGGTTGAATCACTAGAGCGTTCAGCCGGAATTACTAAGAAGGTTTCGGTGCAGATTGTAAAGGCAACTGTAGATGGAACTCCAGTGTCTATTCCACGTGAGGTTGTAGATCACATGGTTGATGAAGGAACTTTGACACCTGCCAAGCCAGCACGTAAGCCTCGCACTCCAAAGTTGGAGCAGGTTAAGGCAGATGCAGAAGCAATGCAGGCTAAGGGAATCGTTCAAGATGGGCATCAGGTAAAGCCTGTTAAGAAGAAGCCTGTTGCAAAGACAACTGCCAAGAAGGAAGCGATTGCAAAGGATGTTGCTGATGAACCAGTAAAGCCTGTTGCTAAGAAGACTCCTGCTAAGAAGACAACTCCAAAGAAGGCAGAGGGTAAGTAATGAGCTCGTTTATTCACCCCGACAAGATTGTTAATTACGACATCGTTACTGCTTTCACGCCACAAGAACTAGTGAAGCAGGTCATGGAGCGAGTTGGTGATGAAGTCGATTGGACTGTACTTGGTCCACACAATGTTGTCGTAACAGATGACGGTTACCAGCTTTGGTCTCAGACCCTACTGAAGACTTGGTCTGATAGCAAGGATATCGATTGGGCTGAACTTAAACCTAACGGTAGCCTATAAAACTTAAAGACTACAGACTCGAACTTGCGTTCGGGTCTGTTTTCTTTTATGCTGGAGATATGAAGAGCGGAAGATTGGTTAGCACGAAGGTAGCGGGATACTATCTTGGTGTCACGGATAGATGCATCCGCCGATACGCATGTGACGGATTGATTCAAAAATACTACACCGAGGGAAGCAAACGAAGTTATTTGGTTTCACTTGATGAACTTGATGGCATCGAGGAAATCATTAACCAACGCATCGCTACCCAGCACGAATGGGCAAAAGAATATGGCAAGCGTAGATTCGCTGAGCATGGTATGGCTATCTTTGAAAAGCAGATTGTAGCATAGCGGCCTGGATTGTACAAGTAGGATTGCTTGTTTATAAATCGGTAAAAAGCCTTACCTCACCCTATCCACGCTCAAAAAAACTTTTCAATTCCCTTTGAATCAAAAATCAGACGATTTGACTTATCGTAAAATTAATAGGACGGTGGATCATTTACAAGTCCTCTCCCCGGTTAAGTGATCCACCGTCGCTTAAGTTAGGTAAGCCTAACTAGTTAGTTATATTAACTTCCAACGAACTTCATACGAACTAAGGACTTATACGGTGACAATGTTTGACCAGTCGGCAGAGGAAGAGCAAGCCGAGTACCGGATTGATGAACCCCTCGACCTCCGCCCCGACCTAGCGTCCCTCGGAATTGACGAAGTCGACCGCGGTATTTGTGAGGACACGTTTGTTAACCGCGGCATCCTTCGTAAGGCTCATCTGAACTGGGACACGGTTTATTCGGATAACGGCGTGCCTACTGGATTGATTCGTGCGAAGTCGAAGGAGTCTCTTAAAGAAAGAAGAATTCTTTCTTTAGCAGAGAAGCGCCCGATTCTTGTTGAACCGGATCGAAACAACTCAGACTACCTAACCGGCTTGGATCTACTAGCTGAAGAGAAGAGCGACTTCCTTGTTCCGCCATGGGTTATACACAGTACCCGCCTCTATCTCAAGGAACAAGCAGAAGGTTACACAAACACTAAGCGCCAACCTCTTTGCCAACCCCACCGCTGCCGCCAGATCAAGGATGACGGAATCCGCTGCCTACTCTGGTCTAGCGGCCGACCTAAGGACGACGGCCTGTGCCGGATACATCTACGGTCCATCAAGAAACACACATCCGATGACATCGAACGGGCCCGCAACAAGTTGATGCAAGCTGCGCCTTACGCGGTAGATAAGCTTGAAGAGTTGATGGAGTACGCTGAGTCCGAACCAGTTCAACTTAAAGCGGCTACTGAAATCCTTGACCGTGCTGGTGTTCGAGGCGGCGTGGAGATCGATACGAACATTACGATTGATGCACGGCCTGCTGCTTCCATCATTGCTGAGCGCCTTGAACGGTTATCTGCAGGAGCACTCGCAAATGCTGCACGGTTAGCCGAAGCGGCCGGTATGACTTCGAACGAAGATGTCATTGATGCTGAAGAGGTAACGGAAGAACCTACACCGGTACCAACAACTAACGAGGAATAATGAACCGTGCTATAGTTACATCTTTCGACGGGAACTACTTTCAGTACTCGATGGTTCTTGCTAGATCTTTAGCGGATAACTATAACGGCGGCGAGCGCCTTGAGTTAATCTGTCTAGTCCCCCTTGACTTAGCGGCCCGCGAAGAAGAGTACGTATCGAAGGTTGACCGTCGTGAGAAGTTACGGATCCAGTTCCGGAGCTCAACTTCTTACGAACAGTTAGTAGCTAGCGGCCGGTATAACTTCGACAAGATTCCACATATCACAAGTAATGCAATGCAGCGGATCTTCATGGCCGCAACTTTGCACGAATATGATGACGTCTTGTATATTGATCCGGACTGCATGATCACCAGGGACATCCGGCCTGCACTCGAGTATCCACTTGTGAATAAGTTTCTGGCCACCGTTGAAAGTGACGGCTCGTCGTTAACAGTGTTTGATGATCCTGACCGAGCCTACTTTGGAAACGGTGTGTTCATCACATCACTTGAATACTGGAGAGCGGCCCGGATAGAAGAGAAGATGCTGAGCTACTTAACGGATCCTTCTTACGAAGAGACGGCCTGCATCGAACAAGATCTGATGAACCGTTTCTTATTTGATGTTTGGTCCCCGCTGCCAGTATCTTTCAATTACCGGTGGGAGTTTGTTGAACTTGGCGGCCCGTTTAGAGGATCATTCCCGTTGATCTTTCACTTCATCGGAAGCTACAAACCGTGGATCCAATACGGAAACACAACTTCATTCGAAGCGGCCTGGAGAAAGATCTACCTGGACATGTTCCCGGATGCAACTTTCAACGGACCTACTCCAGGATCAAATGATCTATCAGCATTCGAGGAATCCTGGCGTAAGAAGACTCAACAGCTTTTTCCTGAGCTAGGATTAATTCTCAAGGAGCACAATCTTCATGACTAATGAAATCAACCAAGCGGCCCGGTCTCTCTACGAGAACCTCAAAGCGGATATCAACAATGCATCAACCAGACTCGAGCACGTAAGGTTGACAGCTCTTGCGCAAGAAGCAGAGAACCTGGTAGCATTACTCGATGAGATCGAAACGGATCTCCAGGAAGGAACCACATCACATGAGTGATTCAATTAAGCTCAGCCTGGTAAAGACCATCTCTTGGCACGTCCTTCATTTCTTGATGGCCGGCCTGATTGCTTTGGTTATTACCCATCGGTTTGACTTTGCAGCAATGATTGCATCAGCTGAGCTCATCTGGGAGTCGATCACATTCTTTGCTCACGAGAGAGTCTGGGCCCGCATTCGTTCAAAGCGTGCGGCCCGCCGCAGCTAACAACATCTGATGAGCACTATGTGCTAAGATCGGATCATGACCAAGAAGACGAAGGACCTTACTGCAGCCGTTCTACTAACGGCCCGCAAGTACTTAGGCTATACGTCCGAAATCTTAGGTAAAACAAGTTTCGGTGAGCGCACCGGATATACAACAGCCCCATGGGCTGGAGCATTCATCGACGTAGTCCTCCGGGAGAGCGGTCTACGTACGGTACCTAGCTTTATGTATACACCGGCAGCGCTCGCCGAATTCCTACGTAACGGCCAGGTCTCTAAGAAACCACGGCCAGGGGATATCGCGATATTCAACTTCGCATCAACCACGGCGAGCGCCTTCTCTCAACCGCACGCGGGTATTGTTACCGACGTCCGTCATCTTAAGAACACCGGCATGTTTACTACCATCGAAGGAAATACGACGGGCCAGTCTTCTTACCAGGACAAAGACGGCGTGCATCAGAAGGTTAGACATCTAACGGATGTTGTTGTGTTCTGCCGGATCGAGTCCCGCGGCTCACTTCTAACGAAGCTTTATATGAAGCTCAGCCGCAGCGGCCCGGATAAGCTAGAACTCCAGGACCTGGAAGAAGCGGCCCGGATACAAGAAACGGTTAGTGCGAAGTTAGTGCGGCCAGGTACCAAGAACAAATCCATCAAGCTTGTGCAGCTAGCACTAAGCACAGTGACGGACATCAACGGATGTGAACCAGGTAAGTGGGATGCAGCTACACAGAATGCATTCGCACGGTACCAACGAAACATTGGAAGAGTCGGATCTGATGCAAGCGGCCTGCC
>Ga0228703_1000050_pt1 | contig 127127 bp, 125 predicted proteins | sample McNCre217_Aug_MG_3_FD_178020 | JGI IMG/M metagenome (GOLD analysis project Ga0228703, IMG submission 178020) | Freshwater microbial communities from McNutts Creek, Athens, Georgia, United States - 29-17_Aug_MG | ecosystem: Environmental > Aquatic > Freshwater > Creek | place: USA: Georgia... | reverse complement strand
AGCGCATGCCAATGGTGTGCGCGGCTTCAATGCTGTCGTCCAGTCGCACGCCGTTGGGGTAGATGTACAGGTGGTCGCTGCTGGTGGTGCAGCCGCTCAGCAGCAGCTCGGCCATGGCCACTTGGTTCGACACCAACACCATCTCGGGCATGAGGCCTGCCCAAATCGGGTACAGCCCTTTGAGCCAGCTGAACAGCTCGGCGTTTTGTACCTGCGGTACGGCACGCGTGAGGCTTTGCACCATGTGGTGGTGCGTGTTGATGAGGCCGGGTACCACCACATGGCGGCGGGCATCAATCACTTCGTCGACTTGCTTCAAAAGCTCGTCGATATTTTCTTCGGCGGGAATGATGCGTTCAATGCGGCCATCACGCAGAAGCAGCGAGGCGTCGTTGAGTTCGGTGTTGGCATCGTCTTGCGTGGCGATGCAGCGGGCGCGGTGGATGAGCAAGGTGGTCATGGACTTGTCCTAAAGAAACAATGAAACAAGTCGTGGCCGAGTCCCCTGGCTTTGCCGTTCACAAAGCTTGGGCGAGCACCACGTCGCCGCGCATCCCGGGCTTTTGCAGTGCGTTGATTTTATGCTTTGGGCAACACCTGATTCACAGGCGCACCGCGCACAAACGCTTCCACGTTGTCGATGAGCTGATCGGCCAAGGCCTGAATGGCCTCGGCGCTGGCCCACGCCACGTGCGGGGTGAGGATGAAGTCGGGGCGGTCCAGCAGCGCCATGAACGGGTGGTCTGCGGGTGGTGGCTCCACACTCGTCACATCAAACGCCGCGCCTGAAATGTGACCGGCTTGCAATGCCGGACCCACAGCCGCTTCATCGACCAAGCCACCGCGCCCAGTGTTGATGAGCAAGGGTTTGCGCGCCATCTGTGCAAACTCGGCCGCACCGATCATGTTTCGGGTGTTGGCGTTGAGCGGGCAGTGCAGGGTGAGGATGTCTGACTGGTGTAACACCTCGTCAAACGGGGTGTACATGCTCCCCTGACCGCTGCGGCCCTTGTGCGCCGAGAAGAGCACGCGCATACCCAAAGCGCGGCCAATGGTGGCCACAGCTTGACCCAACACGCCGTCCCCAATCACGCCCAAGGTCGAGCCTGCGAGGTCGCGAATGGGGTAGTCAAAAAAGCAAAACTGTGCGGCCTCTTGCCAGCGCCCGGCCTTCACCGCATCGCGGTAGGCGCAGATGCTGCGGCGCAAAGCGAAGATGAGCGCAAAGGTGTGCTCGGGCACGGTGTGCTTGGCGTAGTTGCGCACATTGCTGACCACGATGCCGCGCTGCTGGCAGGCTTGCAAGTCGATGTTGTCGGTGCCTGTGGCGGCCACCGCAATCAGTTTGAGCTTGGACGCTTGTGCCAACACCTCAGCAGGGAGCTTGACCTTGTTGACGATGACGATGTCTGCGTCATGAATGCGTGCAGCGGCTTGGTCTGCGGTGGTTCGGTTGTGTTGCTCCCACGCGTGGGCAAACGTGGGTGCGCGCAGCGTGGTATCGGGCGAGATGGTGTCGCGGTCTAAGAAAACAATGTTCATGATGGTGTTTGGTTTTTATTCAACGATGTGCATCAAGCTGCAAGCAAGCGGCGCGCTTGGGCCACCACGGCATCGGGAGTGATGTTGAAGAGTTTGTACAACTCGTCAGCAGGGCCAGACGCACCAAAGCCTGTCATCCCCACAAAGCCGCCGTCGATGCCAAGGTAAGCATCCCAGCCTTGACGCACCGCAGCCTCGATGCCCACGCGTACGCCGGTACCCAACACGCTGCGTTGGTAGGCAGTGTCTTGTACGTTGAACAATTCCCAGCAAGGAATGGACACCACGGCTGTGGCGATGCCTGCGGCTTCGAGTTGTTCACGCGCTTGCACAGCCAGCAACACTTCAGAGCCGGTGGCCAGCAAGGTCACTTGACGCGTACCGCAGGCCGCTTCGTGCAACACATACGCGCCTCGGCGCGTGAGGTTGTCGGTGGTGTGCGTGTGACGCACCAAGGGCAATGATTGACGCGCGAACACCATGCTGACTGGGCCATCTTGATTTTGCAAAGCCAACTCCCAACACTCAGCAGCCTCCACCGCATCGGCGGGGCGCATCACCCACATATTGGGCATGGCGCGCAGCGAAGCGATGATCTCGACGGGTTGGTGTGTGGGGCCGTTGCGGCCAATGCCAATGCTGTCGTGGCTGAACACAAACTTCACAGGCAAGCCCATGAGTGCGGCCATGCGCATGGCCGGGCGTTCGTAATCGGCAAACGCGAGGTAAGTGACCGACAGCGGAATCACGCCGCCGTGTGCGGCCATGCCGTTGGCCATCGAGCCCATCACATGCTCGCGCACGCCGCAGTGCACATACGAGCCTGCACGGTCTTGTGCGTTGAAAGCGGTCAAGCCGCGCTTGTGGCTGGTGGGTGCTTCTAGGTCGGCGCAGCCCACCATGCGCTCGGGCAACACGGGGGTGAGCAGGTCGTTGATTTCAGCGGAGATGAAGATGCCGCTGGGCGCGGGGGGCGCTTGCAAGGCTTGTTGTTTGTAGTCCAGCAGCACTTGTTGCCAGTGCGTGGGCAAGTCGCCGCGCATGACGCGTTCAAACTCTTCTCGCTCAGCAGCGGGCAGGGCGGCCACGCGGGCTTGCCAGGCTTGGTGTTCACCGGCGCTGCGCTGGCCGGCGGTGCGCCAAGCCTGTTGCACGTCCGCAGGAATTTCAAACGGGCCGTGTGCCCAACCCAACATCTCGCGTGCGGCTTGTGCGTCTTCTTCAAACAAGCGACCGCTGTGGCCGCCACGTTGGCCTTGCAAGCGTGCAATGCCTTTGGCGATCACGGTGCGGCATGCCAGCATGGAAGGGCGTGGGTCAAGCCGTGCAGCATCGAGTGCAGCAGAGACGGCCTCGATGTCGTGGCCGTCCAACTCCACCACATGCCAGCCCGCCACGCGGAAACGTTCGGCCACGTTTTCGCTGATGGATAGGTCGGTGCTGCCGTCGTCGGTGATTTGGTTGTCATCCCACAGCAGCACGAGCTTGCCCAATTGCAAGTGGCCCGCCAGTGAAATCATCTCTTGGCCCACACCTTCTTGCAGGCAACCGTCGCCCACAAACGCGTAGGTGAAGTGGTTCACCAAGTCGTTGCCAAAGCGGGCATTCAAGTAAGCCTCGGCCACCGCCATGCCAAAGGCGTTGGCAATGCCTTGGCCCAGCGGGCCGGTGGTCACTTCAATGCCGTTGGGCTGGTCATGCGGGCGCTCAGGGTGGCCTTCGCACACCGAGCCCAGCACGCGAAAGCGCTGCACTTCTTCAATTGGGAACTCGGGATAGCCCGTCAGGTGCAGCAGCGAATACAGCAGCATGGAGCCGTGCCCGTTGGACAGCACCACGCGGTCGCGGTCAAACCAGCCGGCGTCTTGTGGGTGGAACTTGAGGTGGCGCGTGTACAACGCAGTGGCAATTTCGGCCATGCCCAGCGGGACGCCCTGGTGGCCTTCTTGGGCTTTGACGATGGCGTCAATCGAGAGAAAACGGATGGCGTGGGCCAGGGCTTGTTGTGGATGTGCGCTCATGGGGTGAACACCTGCCGTGTCTGCGGCAAGTGCCTGTCTCCTGTGTTGTTGTAGGAATGGTTGGCGCGGATTTTTGCCAACCAGATACATGAGCGCAAGCGATGAATATTCAGGCTTGGATGAACTGAATTCAACCTTTTAAGGTGGATGAGGGCGAGGCTTCTTCTCTGAGCCACTCCACAAAACTCTTGACCTCAGGCCGTGAGGCGTGCCGCGCGGGGTAGACCATGAAGTGCGCTTGCACTTCGAGGCTGAGTTGTTCTTCAAACACGGGTTGCAACTTGCCGCTGTCAATCAGGGACTGACCCACGCTTGAACTCTCCAGTGCCACGCCGAGTTTTTGCACGGCAGCGTCCAAGCTCATCATGGCGCGGTCAAAGCGCAGGCCCATGCGCTCAGGGCGCAAGTCACCCCCAAAACGGGTGAACCAATCGGGCCATTGCACCACGCTCACGCTGGACTGAATCAGAGGCACACGCATCAAGTCTGCGGGTTCGTGCAGGGCATGGGTGCGGATGAACTCGGGGCTGGCCAGCGGCATGATGCGCTCGGTGAATATCGCCTCTACTTCGAGGTTGGGCCAGTTGGGCATGCCATAGCGAATGTCGATGTCCATTTGCCCGAGCTGAAAGTCGGAGTGCACATGCGAAGCCGACAACATGAGCGAGATGTTGGGGTGCCGCTGAGCAAAACGGGCAATGCGCGGCATCAGCCACAGGCTGGCAAAACTGGGGCTGCTGTGCACGTACAGCGTGTCTTGCACGCCGTGGCGCAAGTCTTCAGTGGCGGCATTGATGGCACCCAAAGCACTGGCCACGCGCTGCAGGTATTGCTGACCGGCGGGCGTCATTTCCACACCACGCGCCGAGCGCTCAAACAAGCGCACATGCAGCAGGCCTTCGAGCTTGGCCACTTGATGGCTGACGGCAGAAGGCGTGAGGTGCAGCTCTTCTGCGGCCAGCGCAAAGCTCTTGCGGCGGGCAATGGTTTCAAAGGCTTGCAGGGCGGAGAGTGGGGGAATCATGGCTGAAATCCGTTCAATTGTTGCGGTGCAACATGAATGAAATTGAATCGCTGGTGAGTTTATATCGTTTGTGCTCAAGTACCACCTTGTCAAACAATCACGCCACTCGATCAACGCAATGCAATCAAACAAGGAGACAAGCATGCTACTCAAGGACAAAGTTGCCGTCGTCACAGGCGGCGCAGGTTTAAACGGTTTGGGCTTTGCCACCGCGCGCATGATGGCCGCGCAGGGCGCCAAGGTGGTCATCCTCGATTTGGAAGTGGCCAACCCACAAGCCGCGGCTGCCAAACTGGGTGCCGATCATTTGGGGCTGGTGGCCAACGTGACCGACAAAGCCTCATGCGAAGCGGCTGTGGCGCAAATCAAAGCCAAGTACGGTCGCATCGACATCTTGGTGAACAACGCTGGCATCACACAACCTGTGAAGTTCTTGGACATCACAGGCGCTGACTACGACCGCATCTTGGACGTGAGCCTGCGCGGCACGCTCTACGCCTCACAAGCCGTGTTGCCTTTGATGATTGCGCAAAACAGCGGCTCTATCGTTTGTATTTCTTCCGTCTCAGCCCAACGCGGCGGCGGCATTTTGGGTGGCCCACATTACTCAGCAGCCAAGGCGGGTGTGCTGGGCTTGGCGCGTGCCATGGCTCGCGAATACGGCGGCAACAACATCCGCGTCAACTGCGTGACACCTGGCCTCATCGCCACCGACATCAACAAGGGCAAGATCCCCGAAGACAAGCGCCAAGCCATTCTGGACGGCATCCCCTTGGGTCACATCGGTGAACCCAATGATGTGGCCGGTTGCGTGGTGTTCCTCGCCAGCGACTTGTCCAAGTACTGCACCGGTGTCACGTTGGACGTGAACGGTGGCATGTTGATTCACTGATTCTTGGGCATAGACCCTTTATTAAAACCACAGGAGACAAAACCATGAAAACGACTTCCCTCATTCGCCGCACCGTACTGGCCACCGCTTTGCTCGCCGTCACAGGCTTTGCATCGGCACAAACGGTCAAATTGACTTTGGCGCACGGCAACCCACCGGACAACCCTCGTCACATTGCGTCGGTCAAGTTTGCTGACACCGTCAAAGCCAAGACCAATGGCCGCATTGAAATTCAAGTGGCGCACTCTGCCCAGTTGGGTGACGACGCTGCCATGGTCACTGCTTTGCGCTCTGGCACCTTGGACTTCTCAGCCAACAGCCAAGGCGCGGTGTCTTCGACCGTGCCAGAGTTTGCGGCCTTGGGTATGCCTTTCTTGTTTGCCGATGTGCAAAAAGCATGGACCTTGATGGACGGCCCGATTGGCAAAGAGTTGGCTGACAAAGCTGCTGCCAAAGGCATGGTCTTGTTGGGCTTGTGGGACAACGGCATTCGCCAAATGTCCAACAGCAAGCGCCCCATCAAAGTGCCTGCGGACATGAAGGGTCTGAAGATGCGCACGCCACCAGACGCGGTGACCGTGGACATCATGCAAGCCATGGGTGCGGATGCGCAGCAAATCAAGTTCTCTGAACTCTATGTGGCGCTGCAACAAGGTGTGGTGGATGGTCAGGAAAACCCATTGACCAACATCGCTTCTGCCAAGTTATATGAAGTGCAAAAGTACATCTCGTTGTCGGGCCACAAGTACGAGTCGACCCCGTTCTTGATGAGCAAACGCACGTGGGACCGCATGACACCGGCTGACCAAAAAGTGGTCACCGAGGCAGCGACCGAAGCCACCCAGCTGCAACGCCGCTTGAACAAAGAAGTGGACGACAAGTTGGTGGCTGAGCTCAAAGGCAAGGGTGTGCAGATTGACACCATCGACCGCAAAGCCTTTGTGGACGCTTCTGCTTCGGTTTACACCAAGTGGACGACTGGCCCCATCGGTGACTTCGTGAGCCGCGTGGTGCAGGCCGCACGTTAATTTTTTCCTCAACCGGACCCGCTGCTTCTAGCGGGTCCACAAGGTGTTGCCATGAATCCTTTTTTCAAAGCGGTGGACACGGTCATTTCTTGGTGGTGTCACGTTGTGCTGTACATCACCCTGTCGGTCGTGTTTGTCATCCTGAGTGTGAATGTGTGTCTGCGCTATGCCGCGGGCACCAGCCTGTCGTGGGCTTCTGAACTGCCTGAACTGATGTTCCCTTGGATGATCATGTCTGGCGTGGTGATTGCCGCGCAGCATGGTTCGCACATTGCGATCGTCATCCTGACCCAAAAGTTGGGTGCTTCGCGCCGTTGGGTGCTCACCGCTGCTTCCTTGGTGGTGGCGGGCCTGTATTTGGGCTTGGCCTATACCGCTTGGCCTGTGTTTGAAATTGCGGCCGACGAGCGCTCGCCCATCATGCAAGTGCCGGGCTCTGTGAGTGTGGGCAGTTTGTTGTTGGGCTTCGTGATGCTGGCCATCGTGACGCTGTGCCGTTTGCCACAGGTGTGGCGCGGTGAAGAACGCAACGAAATTGGAGCAGACGCATGACACTCTTAATCATTGGTTTATTCATCACAGCCGCGCTGTTCTCAATCCCAATTGCGCATTCGCTGGTGCTGGCATCAGTCACAGGTTTGCTCATCATTGATCGCGTGCCTGTGCACTTGGCGGTGGAGCAGATGCTCACGCAAACGCAAAGCTTTCCGCTGATTGCAATTCCCTTTTTCATGATGACTGGCGCGTTGATGGTCAGTGGCAAATTGGGCCAGAGCTTGGTCAATTTGTTGACCATGATGATTGGTCGTGTGCATGGCGGCCCCGCCCAAGTGGGTGTGCTGTCGTCCACCATCTTTGGTGGTGTGTCGGGCTCTGCTGTGGCAGACGCATCAGCCATTGGCTCGATGCTGATTCCTTGGCTCAAAAAGCTCGGCTACCCCGCGCCCTTCGCAGCAGGCACCTTGGCTGCTGCCGCCACCATTGACATCTTGATTCCACCTTCGATTCCCATGATCGTGTATGCGCTGGTCTCCGGTGCGTCGATTGGTGCGTTGTTTGTGGCGGGCATTTTGCCGGGCCTCTTGATGTGCGGCGGCTTCATGTTGGTCTGTTACATCCAAGGCCGTCGTCGCAACTTTCCGCGTGACACCACACCGTTTGAGTGGGGCGCTTTCATGCACCAACTCTTGCATGCGGGTCCCGCGTTGGCGATGCCTGTGCTCATCATCATCTTCTTGCGCTTTGGCATTGCCACGCCCACTGAGGTGAGCGTGATGTCTACGCTGTACGCCTTGGTGGTATCTGGCTTGGTGTACCGCGATCTGAACTTGAGCAAACTCAAGGCCGCTGCCGTTGAGGCTGGCATCTCCACCGGCGTGGTGTTGCTGATCATCATGGCCTCCAGCGTGGTGGGTTGGATCGTGACGTATGAGCAGTTGCCTGCGGCCTTCACGCTGTATGCCAAAGAGACATTGCAAGAGCCTTGGCTCATCATCTTGGCCATGAACCTCATCATGTTGGCCACCGGCATGTTCATTGACTTGCCTGCTGCCGTGCTGTTGCTCACGCCCATGTTTGTGCCGTTGGCTTCTGCGGTGGGCATGGACACCATTCAGCTCGGCATCATGATGATCGTGAACCTCTCGATTGGTCTGTACCACCCGCCGATTGGCACCACGCTCTTCATCACCAGTTCGATTGCCAAAGTGCGCATCGGTGATGTGGTGATTGAGTTGATTCCTTTCTATGCGGTGGCCATCACGCTGTTGCTGGGTTTTGCTTACTTGCCGTGGCTGACCTTACGTTGAATTTCACTTCTTTGACTGACACACACCTATGAGTACCCTTCAAGAAATTGCCAGCTGCGCTTATCGCATCCGCCGCTATGCCTTGCGCATGGGCGAAGTCCAAGGCCAAGGCTATGTGGGCCAAGCCTTGGGCTATGCCGATGTGCTGGCTGTGGCCTACGGCCATGCCATGAACTTTCGCCCCAACGAGCCCGAGTGGGAAGGGCGTGACCGATTCTTGCTCTCGCACGGCCACTACGCCATTGCGGCGTATGCCGCCATGATTGAGGCGGGCATCATCCCCGAGTCCGAACTTGAAACCTACGGCAGCGACGACAGCCGCTTGCCCATGTCGGGCATGGCCACCTACACCCCCGGTATGGAAATGTCGGGCGGCTCGCTCGGTCAAGGTTTGCCCATCGCGGTGGGTATGGCGCTGGGCTTGCGTCACCAAGGCAGCCCTGCCTTTGTCTACAACTCCATGTCCGATGGGGAGCTCGACGAGGGCTCCACCTGGGAGGCTGCCATGTCTGCGGCGCACCACGGTTTGGGTAACTTGATTTGCATGGTGGACATCAACAACCAACAAGCCGATGGCCCCTCCACCAAGGTGATGGGCTTTGAGCCTTTGGCTGACAAATGGGCCTCGTTCGGTTGGCATGTGCAACGCGTCGACGGCAACCACTTGCCCGCCGTGCTGCGTGCCTTTGACACCGCGCGCGCTTTGACGGATGCCAAACCCCGCGTGATCTTGTGTGACACCTTGATGGGCAAGGGCGTGCCTTTCTTAGAAGCACGCGAGAAAAACCACTTCATCCGCGTGGACCCACCTGAGTGGCAACAAGCCTTGGAAGTGTTGGACGCCAACCGTCCTTAAAGGAATAGACATGAATGCTGTAACTGAAAAAAAACCTCGGCTGACCACCTCAGCCATGATTGCCTCCATCGCGAGCGAAGGCCAACGCGTGCAAGCCGCTCCATTCGGCAAAGCCTTGGTGGAATACGCCGCCAGCCACCCCGAAGTGGTGGGCATGACTGCCGACTTGGCCAAGTACACCGACTTGCACTTGTTTGCGCAGGCGCATCCCGAGCGCTTTTTTCAAATGGGCATGGCTGAACAGCTGCTCATGGGCGCTGCAGGCGGCATGGCCAAAACCGGCTTGGTGCCATTCGCCACGACCTATGCCGTGTTTGGCACGCGCCGTGCGTATGATTTCATCCATCAAGTGATCGCTGAAGAAAACTTGAACGTGAAAATTTGCTGCGCCTTGCCCGGTCTCACCACCGGCTACGGCCCCAGCCACCAAGCCACTGAAGACTTGGCCATGATGCGTGCCATTCCGGGCCTGACCGTGGTGGACCCTTGCGACGCGCTCGACATCGAGCAAGCCGTGCCACAAATCGCTGCCCACCAAGGCCCGGTGTACATGCGCTTGTTGCGTGGCAACGTGCCGCTGATGCTGGACGAATACAACTACAAGTTCGAGTTGGGCAAAGCCAAGCTCTTGCGCGATGGTGCGGATGTGCTGGTGATTTCCAGCGGCTTCATGACCATGCGCACACTCGAAGTGGCCAAGCAACTCGAAGCCGACAAGATCAATGTGGCGGTGTTGCATTGCCCAACCATCAAGCCGCTCGACGAAGCTACCATCTTGGCCGAAGTGCGCAAGCCCGGCCGTTTGGTCGTGGTGGCTGAGAACCATTCAGTGATCGGTGGTTTGGGCGAAGCCGTGGCGGGTTTGTTGCTGCGCGAAGGTGCAGCACCCGCCAAGTTCCGCATGTTGGGTTTGCCCGATGCTTTCCTAGATGCGGGCGCCTTGCCCACCTTGCACGACCGCTACGGTATTTCTGCCGAGAAGGTGGCCGCTTCGCTCAAGGCTTGGCTGGCTTGATGTTTCGCGCTGGCGCTAGGATACGCAGATGATTGATCCACGCATTGACCCCGAAGCTTTCCTACGCCAGCTCTACGATGCAGCGGTGCACCGCGCACTGCCTCGCCACAACACGGCAGCCCATTTGCCAGCACCGCCCAAAGGCCGCACGGTGGTGTTGGGCGCAGGCAAAGCGGGTGGCGCCATGGCGCAAGCCGTGGAAGCCCTGTGGCCAGCAGATAAACCCTTGTCTGGTCTCGTGGTCACGCGCTACCACCACACGCCGCCACGCCCCGCAGGTGTGCCTGAGCGCATTGAAGTGGTCGAGGCTTCTCACCCTGTGCCTGATGCAGCGGGCCTTGCGGCTGCCGAGCGCATCTTGCAACTGACCCAAGGGCTGACCGAAGACGACTTGGTGTTGTTTTTAATTTCTGGTGGCGGCTCTGCGCTGCTCACGCTGCCAGCCGATGGCTTGACGCTGGAAGACAAGCAACGCATCAACCGCGATTTGCTCAACAGCGGTGCCGGTATTGGCGAGATGAACTGTTTGCGCAAGCACCTCTCGCGCATCAAAGGCGGTCGCTTGGCTGCCGCATGCGCACCTGCGCAAGTGGTGACGCTGACCATCAGCGATGTGCCGGGCGACGACCCTTCGGTCATTGCCAGCGGACCCACGGTGCCGGATGTGACGACCTGTGCCGATGCCTGGGCTATCCTGCAACGCTACAAGATCGAAGTGCCCGCCGCTGTTGAAGCAGCACTGAAAGCGGGCAGCTTAGAAACCCCCAAACCCAGCGCCGCGTGGGACAAACAGCCCGTGCGCATGATCGCCACACCTCAGCAGTCGCTCGAAGCAGCAGCCGAAGTGGCGCGTGCCGCAGGCTTGAACGCCTATGTGCTGAGCGACGAGCTGGAAGGTGAATCCCGCGAAGTGGGCAAGGTCCACGCCGCGCTGGCGCGTGCATCCGCACATGGCAAAGGGCCGTTCCAAAAACCGTGTGTCATCCTGAGCGGTGGCGAAACCACGGTGACCGTTCGCAAACAAGCGGCAGACACCCCCAAAGGACGCGGTGGTCGCGCCGGTGAGTTTTGTTTGGGTTTGGCGATTGCCTTGCAAGCGCAAGATGGCGTGTGGGCGATTGCCGCCGACACCGATGGCATTGACGGCATCGAAGACAACGCGGGTGCGCTGGTCACCCCCGACACCTTGGCCCGTGCTGTGACCCAAGGTGTGAAAGCCACCGACTGCCTAGACCGAAACGATGCCTACAGTTTCTTTCAAGCGGTGGGGAACTTGGTGGTCACTGGCCCCACCCACACCAACGTGAATGACTTCCGCGCCATCTTGGTGCTTTGACCTAGGGTAAATGCGGGCACGGTGCTTGCAAGAAGATACACCGCCAGAGCTGGTAACCTCACCGGTTCTGCGCGTAACTGAATTTCTTGCGATGCCCCAACCCCGACTGCAACTTGCCCATATCACCAAGCGTTACCCCGCTGTGGTGGCCAACGATGCCGTGAACCTGACGGTGCAGCCTGGCGAAATTCACGCCGTGTTGGGCGAAAACGGCGCAGGCAAATCCACGCTGATGAAAATCATCTACGGCGCGGTCAAGCCCGATGCGGGTGAAATTCGCTTCAACGGCGAGGTGGTGAACATCCGCAACCCGCAAGAGGCGCGTCGTCTGGGCATCAGCATGGTGTTTCAACACTTCAGCTTGTTTGACACCTTGAGCGTGGCCGAGAACGTGTGGCTGGGCCTCGACAAATCTTTGAGCTTGGCCAAGGTGACGCAACGCATCACCGACATCGCCGCGCAATATGGCCTCGACATTGACCCCGCGCGCCCCGTGCACACGCTGGGTGTGGGCGAGATGCAACGCGTGGAAATCATCCGCGCTTTGTTGACCAACCCGCAGCTGCTCATCTTGGATGAGCCCACCTCGGTGCTCACGCCGCAAGCTGTGGAAAAACTGTTTGTGGTGTTGCGTCAACTCGCCAGTGAAGGTCGCAGCATTTTGTACATCAGCCACAAACTGCACGAAATTCGTGCGCTGTGCACCGCTTGCACCGTGATGCGTGCAGGCCGCGTGACCGGCGTGTGCGACCCGCGCCAAGAAACTAATGCTTCGCTGAGCCAACTGATGATTGGCAGCTTGCCGCCTGAGTTGAATGTGCGCGAGCACAAGCCAGGCGCCGCGGTGCTGAGCGTGCAAGACCTGCGCTTGCCAGCCGACGACCCATTTGGCGTGGACCTGAATGGTGTGAACCTACAAGTGCGCGCAGGCGAAGTGGTGGGCATTGCCGGTGTGTCTGGCAACGGCCAGCGCGAGCTGCTGTTTGCTTTGTCGGGTGAAGACATGCGTGCGGCAGCTGACAGCGTCCAGCTCAGCGGCCAAGCCATGGGCCAACTCAACCCCGAGCAACGCCGTGACCTCGGCCTGCACTTTGTGCCCGAAGAACGTTTGGGGCGCGGCGCAGTGCCCAGCTTGAGCCTCGCGCAAAACCTGTTGTTGACTCGTCATGATGCAGTGGCGTCTAGCGGCGCAGCGGGTGCATTGGGTTGGCTTGATTTGAAAACGCTGCACACCCAAGCAGCCAACATCATTGCCAAATACCAAGTGAAAGCAGGCGGCCCTGATGCGGCAGCGCGTTCGCTGTCGGGTGGCAATTTGCAAAAATTTTTGGTGGGCCGTGAGATTGAGGCGGCTCCCAAGTTGCTCATCGTGTCGCAACCCACGTGGGGTGTGGACGTGGGCGCTGCTGCACAAATACGCGCCGCACTGCTGGCCCTGCGTGATGCAGGCTGTGCGGTGTTGGTGGTGAGTGAGGAGTTGGACGAATTGTTAGAGCTGTCAGACCGTTTGCATGTGATGGCCGAGGGGCGTTTGTCGCCCGCGCTCACACGCGAGGAGGCCCATGTGTCGCGCATCGGTGCGTGGATGAGTGGCTTGTGGGATGCGCCCGCAACACAGGAGGTGAACCATGCTGCGTCTTGAGCCGCGTGCCCAGCCTTCAAAGCTGTGGCGCTATGCCTCGCCCTTGCTGGCGCTGGCCATCACGGTGGTGTTGGGTGTGGTGTTGTTTGTCGCGCTAGGAAAAGACCCCGTGCGTGGTTTGCAGGTGTTCTTTTGGGAGCCCATCAAGAGCGTGTATGCCTTGTCTGAACTGATGGTCAAAGCTACGCCGTTGTTGCTGATTGCCTTGGGTTTGGCGGTGTGCTTTCGATCCAACGTGTGGAACATTGGTGCCGAAGGGCAGTTTGTGATGGGGGCCATTTTTGCTTCCGGCGTGGCCCTGACGGCAGACGCCAACACCGGCTCTGGTTTTTGGGTGCTCATCTTGCTCGCAGGCATTGCTGGCGGCATGGTGTGGGCGGGCATCACCGCGTTCTTACGTGACCGTTTTCATGCGAGTGAAATTTTGGTCAGCCTCATGTTGGTGTACGTCGCCATCATGACGATCAACTACTTGGTGTACGGCCCTTGGAAAGACCCACTGGGCTACAACTTCCCGCAAACCAAAACCTTCGATGCCATCACGCAAATCCCCAAGCTCATCACGGGCACACGCGTGAATATTGGTGTGTTGTTGGCGCTGGCAGGTGTGGGTGCGCTGTGGGTGTTTTTGTTTCGCACACATGCAGGCTTTGCGCAGCAAGTGGGTGGCTTGGCGCCTGATGCGGCGCGCTACGCGGGCTTCTCGTCGCGCAAGGCGTTGTGGTTGGCACTGCTCACCTCGGGCGCTGCGGCCGGTTTGGCGGGTGCTTTAGAAGTGGCGGGGCCGCTGCGTCAACTCACGCCATTTGTGCCGGTGGGTTATGGCTTTGCGGCCATCATCGTGGCCTTTGTGGGGCGTTTGCATCCGGTGGGCATGGTGCTCTCGGCCTTGCTGATGAGCATGTTTTACATCGGTGGCGAGCTGGCCCAATCGCGACTGGGTTTGCCGCGCTCTCTGACGGGCGTGTTTCAAGGCTTGTTGCTGTTCACGCTCTTGGCGTGTGACACCTTGATGCACTACCGCGTGCGTTGGGTTGCCCGTGCAGCCAATCCAAACTTTGTGGAGGCACTGTGATGGAGATTCATATGGAGACTTATGCACTCTTGTGGGCCGCCACCATGAATGCAGGCACTGTTTTGGCGCTGGCGTCGCTCGGTTTGTTGATCAACGAAAAAGCTGGCATCGTTAATTTGGGTGCTGAAGGCATGATGCTGTGCGCGGCGATAGCAGGCTTTGCCACCGTGGCCCATACGGGCAGCGATACGCTGGGCTTTTTGGCGGGCATGGGCGCAGGCGCAGTGATGGCTGCGCTGTTTGGTGTGTTGGTGATTTGGATGAACACCAACCAATACGCCACGGGCCTCGCGCTGAGTTTGTTTGGCGGTGGCTTCTCGGCCTTTGTAGGTACCAGCTATGTGCAGGCCAAGCTGCCGGAGCGCATGCAGTTTGAAGTGCCATTTCTGGCCGACTTGCCTTGGGTGGGCACGGCGTTGTTCAAGCACCACCCCTTGGTTTATGGCGCCATTGCGCTAACCTTGGCTTTGATTTATTTCTTGTACCGCACCCGCGCAGGCTTGGTCTTGCGTGCGGTGGGCGAGTCGCCCGAATCAGCCCATGCCTTGGGCTACCCTGTGCGCCGCATCCGTTTGCTGGCGGTGGTGGTGGGGGGGGCGCTGTGCGGTTTGGCTGGCGCCTACATCTCACTCATCTACACCCCGCTGTGGGTCGAGGGCATGATTGCGGGCAAAGGATGGATCGCATTGGCTCTCACCACCTTTGCCACGTGGCGCCCGGCACGCGTGTTGCTTGGTGCTTATCTGTTTGGTGGTGTGACCATGCTGCAGTTTCATTTGCAAGCCACTGGCGTGGATGTGCCCACCCAGTTGCTGAGCATGTTGCCCTACCTCGCCACCATCGTGGTGCTGGCGCTGATTTCTAAAAATCCGCGCTGGTTGCGGGTCAACATGCCTGCCTCGATTGGCAAACCGTTTTATCCCAGTTGATAATTTGTTCGCTTTCTTTTCTTGTTTTCTTTTAAAGGGTTTTTCATGACTAATTTGATGAAACGTCGTTGGCTGCAAGCGGCCGCATTGACTGCCGTGTCTGCTGCTGTGTTGGTGGGCTGTGGCAAAAAAGAAGAAGCCAAGCCCGCTGAAGCGCCTGCCGCCGCAGCCAAGGCCGAGCCTTTGAAAATTGCATTTGCCTACGTCGGCCCTGTGGGCGACGGCGGCTGGACCTTCGCACACGACAACGCACGCAAAGCCTTGCAAGCCGAGTTTGGCGACAAGATTGAAACCTCCTTCGTTGAGAACGTGCCCGAGTCAGCCGACGCTGAGCGCGTGATTCGCGACATGGTGGGCCAAGGCAACAAGCTGATCTTTGGCACCACCTTTGGCTACATGGAACCCATGCTCAAAGTGGCGGCTGATACAAGCGGTGTGAAGTTCGAACACGCCACCGGCTACAAGCAAGCCCCCAACATGCGCACCTACGACAGCCGCACCTACGAAGGCGCATACATGGCTGGCGTGATCGCTGGCAAGATGACCAAGAGCAACACCTTGGGCGTGGTGGCATCCATGCCCATTCCTGAAGTGGTGCGCAACATCAACAGCTTCACCTTGGGCGCGCAATCCAGCAACCCCAAAGTCAAAACCAAAGTGGTGTGGGTCAACGAGTGGTTCAACCCACCTAAAGAAACCGAAGCCGCCACATCGCTCATCAACGGCGGTGCGGACATCTTGTTCCAAAACACCGACTCGCCCGCTGTGTTGAAAACAGCCCAAGACAAAGGCAAGCGCGCTTTCGGTTGGGACTCGGACATGACCGCCTACGGCCCCAAAGCCCACTTGGCTTCTGCCGTGATCAACTGGACGCCTTACTACATCAACGCCACACGCGCCGCCTTGGAAGGCAAGTGGACAGGCGGTAGCCACACTTGGTCTGGCGTGAAAGACGGCGCGATTGACATCGTGTCCATCGCCGATGACGTGCCTGCCGACACCAAAGCCAAAGTGGAAGAAGTCAAGAAAGGCTTGAAAGACGGCAGCTTCGCCATCTGGAAAGGCCCCTTGGTCGACAACACGGGCAAAGAAGTCTTGAAGAAAGACGAAGTCGCTGACGACAAGTTCTTGAGCGGCATCATGTTCTACGTCAAAGGCGTGGAAGGCAAAGTGCCAGGCGCTAAGTAAACTGTTTATACGGTTCAATAAAAAACCACCTTCGGGTGGTTTTTTATTTTCTACAAATTTTGTGATTTGGCGCGTGTTTTGCTAATTACTTGTCTTTAACCAAGAAGGACGCAAACCATGCACCACAAACTTGCACTTATCACTGTTGCTGTGCTCACATCATTGAGTGCGCAGGCTGCGGATTGGAGTGATACAGCTCTGACCTATCGTTACGGCAATAAATATGCTGAGCCTTTTGGTACGAACGACATCAGTAAAAGCATCATTGGCCTGACGCATGTGAGCGGCTACAAATATGGCACCAATTTTCTTAACGTTGACTACTTGATGTCGGATAGCAAGGATCCTGCATTCAAAGACGCCAAAACGGGTGCGCGCGAGTTTTATGCTGTGTATCGCAACACCCTTGATTTGGAAAAAGCGACAGGCAAATCTTTTAAGGCGCCTGGTATTCGTGGCTTGGGAGTGACCGCTGGTGTTGATTTCAATACAAAAACGGATACGGGATATAACTCGAAGAAGCAAATGGTCGTCGCAGGTCCGACCTTGATGTTGGATGTTCCCGGTTTCTTGAATGTGAGTTTGTTGCAATTGTGGGAAAGCAATGCTCCTTCTGGTTGGAGTTATGCAAGTGGAAGTTATTACGGAGTGGAGCGTTATAGCTATGACGCGCATCCAATGCTGAGTGCTTCTTGGGCCATTCCTTTTTCAGTTGCATCTGTCCCTCTGTCTTTTGAGGGTTTTGCTAACTTCATCGCCTCCAAAGGTAAAAATGAGTTTGGTGGTGACACTGCCGCTGAAACCAACATTGATATGCAAGTGATGTATGACATGAGTTCCAAAGTTGGCACAACACCCAACACATTCAAAGTCGGTTTTGAATACCAATACTGGAAAAACAAGTTTGGTAATCCAACCACTGCGACGGTTGTTTCTGGTAGCAAAGCCGGTCCAGGTGCGACTGCTAAAACACCTATGATTCGCGCCGAATATCACTTCTGATCAAGTGGCATGCCAACAAAAAGACCACCCTCGGGTGGTCTTTTTGTTACGCCCTAACGAAGCCTAAAAAATCACTTCACCCAAGGTGTGATCTGCGGCACCGCGCATGGTCCATCCACTGGAATGGACTCAAAGTCAGCAGGCCCCACGATTTCCAAATACTCCATGTCGGGTGAGTAGTCGAACAAGTAATGAACGATGCCGGGTCGTTGGTGCACGCAGTCGCCCGCTGACACCAAGGTGGGTGTTTCGCCGTACATGAAGCGCGCCCAGCCTTTGAGCATGATGACGATTTGAAATTCGGCCACGTGGTAGTGCCAGCCTGTGCCGTTGTCAGGAGGCATGTTCGCCTTGGCAATGTGGGCAATCACCTTGCCACGGGTGGCTTTGGCCACACCCAAATCGCGGTACACAAAGAAGTCGCGCAAGCCACCGGGCAAGAACTGGGTGTCTTCAGGTTTGACGTGAGAGAAGTCGGTGTTGCTCTCGTAGGCGATCGTTTTAGATACAGCGGTACTCATGGTTAAAACTCCACTTCAAGTTCTTCAATGTCATCAGGCTCGGCAATTGCAGCTGCCATCCACTCCTTCATCTCGGGCATCTTCAAAATGGTTTGGCAATAGGCCTCGCACACGGGGTCGAGGGCAATGCCATAGGTCATAAAGCGGGTCACCACGGGCGCAAACATGCAGTCGGCCAACGTGGGCTTTTTGCCAAATAAATACGGGCCTTTGTAAGTGCTCAGGCAATCGCGCCAGATGAAGAGCACGCGGTCAATGTCGAGCTGTGCTTTGGACCACACTTTGAATTTGCTGAACTTGGCTTTGATGTTCATGGGCAGCGAGGCACGCAGCGCTGAAAACCCTGAATGCATCTCGCCGCAAATGGATCGGCAGTGTGCGCGGTGCACCGCGTTGGTGGGCAGCAGGTTTGCTTTTGGTGCAATTTCGTTCAGGTACTCGCCGATGGCCAGCGTGTCCCACACGCGTGCGCTGCCGTGATTCAGGCACGGCACGAGGATGGAAGGTGAGAGCAAAAGCAACTCGGCGCGTGCATCCACGTTGTCGGTGGCCACTGGTGTTTCCTCGAAGGGAAGGCCTGCGAGCTTGACCATCAGCCAGCCTCGCAGAGACCAAGAGGAGTAGTTCTTGCTGCTGAGTGTGAGCGTGGTGTTGGCCATGGTTGCTTTCCGATGCATGAAGGTGGTGCATCTGTAGAGGTGTCACTCACATTGCAAGAGATATGCCATCTCGTGGCACGCGTCTTGCACTTTGCTAGGTATCAACACAACGCTGTCTGGCGTGGAGACGACGCGATGATTTATCACAACTACCAAGCCGTGGCCGATGTGTCGGACCCGATTCGCAAATTTGCCGAACATGCGCGTGACATCAGCCTGAACTGGTTTGATGGCAAGCGCATCACGCCCTTGCAGCGCATGGCCGCCTATTACGAGCAACTGGCGCTGCTGGGTTTCACGCATGCACGTCCCTCGTTCAACATTGCCAGCATCACCAGTGCCACAGGCAAACGTGTGCCAGTGATGGAGACCACCAGCTTTCGCACACCGTATTGCGACTTGGTGCGCTTTTGCCGCGAGGATGCCAAAGACTTGCCCAAGCTCTTGTTGGTCGCCCCCATGTCGGGCCACTTTGCCACTCTGCTGCGCGGCACCGTGCAAACACTGGTGCAAGACCATGAGGTGTACGTGACCGATTGGCGCAACATCCGAGACATCCCCATGAGCGAGGGCGAGTTTGGGTTGGATGAGTACATCGAACACATCATTTGGTTCATGCAGCACTTGGGGCCCAATGCGCATTTGATGGGCGTGTGTCAGCCCACGGTGGCGTGCCTAGCAGCCACCGCGGTGTTGGCCGAAGACCGCAGCGACTGCCAACCTGCATCTCTGACCCTGATGGCTGGGCCCATCGACACACGGGTCAACCCCACCGCGGTGAACGAACTGGCCATGAGCAAGCCGATGGAATGGTTTGAAGCCAACTTGATTGGCATGGTGCCGCTGCATTTCAAAGGTGTGGGTCGCCGCGTGTATCCGGGCTTCATGCAACTGATGGCATTTTTGAACATGAACATCGAGCGTCATCAGCAGTCCTTTAAAAATCTCTATGAACACCGCGTGAAGGGCGAAGACGAAAAAGCCGATGTCATTCGCGATTTCTACAAAGAGTATTTCGCCATCATGGACTTGTCGGGCCCGTTCTATTTAGAGACCGTCAAGCACGTGTTTCAAGACCACGCACTCCCCACAGGCAAGATGACCTACCGTGGTCGCCCTTTGAATTTGCAAGCCATACGCAAAACCTTTGTGCTGACGGTGGAGGGTGAGCGCGATGACATTTGCGGCGTGGGCCAAACGCTGGCTGCGCAAGATTTGTGCAGCATGCTGCCGGCGTATCGCAAAACGCACCATTTGCAATCGGGCGTGGGCCACTATGGGGTGTTCAATGGCAAGCGTTGGGAGTCACAGATTTATCCTGTGGTGCGTAATTTGATTCGCTCGGCACACTGAAAATTTGGTTAGCATGAAGTCTTGTTAGGAGACCGCCATGTTCCAAGTCCACGTTGTTGCCCCCCATCGTTTGCCTCAGCTCTTGCGCGAAATGCCCAAGGCCGAGTTGCACATCCACATCGAGGGCTCGTTAGAGCCTGAGCTCATCTTTGCGCTGGCCGAGCGCAATGGTGTGAAGCTGCCCTATGCCAATGTCGAGGCACTGCGTGCGGCCTATGCCTTCACCAACCTGCAAAGCTTCCTCGACATTTACTACGCAGGCGCCAGTGTGCTGCTGCATGAGCAAGACTTTTACGACATGGCGTGGGCTTACTTGCAGCGCGCCGCCGCTGACCATGTGGTGCATGCCGAAATCTTTTTTGACCCACAAACCCACACCGAGCGCGGCGTGCCCATGGCCACGGTCATCCACGGCTTACACCGCGCGTGTGTGGATGCGCAAACGCAGTTGGGTGTGAGCGCGCAACTCATCTTGTGCTTCTTGCGCCACCTGAGCGAAGAGGCGGCGCTGCACACGTTCAACGAGGCTTTGCCGTTCAAAGACAAGTTCATTGGCGTGGGTTTGGATTCCAGCGAAGTGGGCCACCCACCGGAGAAGTTCAAAAATGTATTTGCCTTGGCGCACGCGCATGGCTTGCACTTGGTCGCCCATGCAGGCGAGGAGGGGCCGCCTGCGTATATGTGGAGCGCCTTGGATGTGTTGCACGTTGAGCGTATCGACCACGGCGTGCAAGCGGTGCACGATGCGGCGCTGATGGCCCGTTTGGCCAAAAACCGCACACCGCTGACGGTGTGCCCCTTGTCCAACCAAAAGCTCTGCGTGTTCCCAGATTTGAAGCAGCACAACATCGGCCAGTTGCTAGAGGCGGGTCTGTGCGTGACCATCAACTCGGATGACCCAGCCTACTTTGGTGGCTACATCAACGAGAACTTTTTGCAAACCTTTGAAGCCACCGGCCTCACCGCGCAGCAAGCCTATGTGCTGGCGCACAACAGTTTTGAAGCCAGCTTTGCCAGTGAGGCGCAAAAGAACCAATGGCTGCACACCCTCAAGCAAACCTTTCAAAGGTTTGCTGATTTGACGTGATGCAGCGGGTCTTCAAGGTTTGAGCAAGGCGAGCAGGTCTTTCAAGTTCGGGGCCTTGCTCAAGTTCCAACAGGCCTTGAGGATTTGGTTGCTGCGCTCTGCGCCCAAAATCGGGTCCGCCAAATCGTGGAACTTGCTCTCCAACATGGCGTCCGTCATGGGGCGTTGCAGTGATCCAATGGCGTGCTCCACATGCACGTCCACCGAGCGGCCGTCTTTCAGGTGCGCCGTCACGTACACGCTTTCTTCGCGCACCGAGGGGTCGACCACTGCATTGACTTTGTCGCGCAAGCTCACCACGTCGTCGCGGCGCACGATGTGGTCTGAGAACTCTTCTTCGCCGGCACGGCCAAAAATCAAACCCACCGCACAGCCGTGGTACACGCTGAACTTGCCTTGCAAACCGTCTTGCGGTGTTTTCTTGCCCGTCAGCTCCAACACCAGTGGGTGCACGCGCAAGTCAATGCGTGTGACGTCTTCGGGCTTCACACCTTGTTCGCGCAATTGGGCGCAGGCGTCGATGCTGGGGTGAATCACGATGCCGCAAGCAAAGGGCTTGTAGGCGTTGAAGCTGATCTCAAAGCGTTGGCCCAACTCGTCTTGCGCTTCGCGCCAATCGAATTTGGTAGACACCACTTGGGCCCAGCCACGTGGTGCTTCCAGTGAGCGCGCGCTGGAGGTGAAGCCGTGTTGTGCCATCAGGGCGGCCATCAAGCCAGCACGTGCGGCACCACCTGGGTGGAAGGGTTTGGTCATGGTGCCAAACTGCTCGCGCAAGCCAATCGGTTGTGAGGCGGCAATGCCCAAGGCCATGGTGGTTTGTTGTTCGTTCAAACCCAGCAAGCGTGCGCAGGCTGCTGCGGCACCCAGCGTGCCCGTGGAGCCAGTGATGTGCCAGCCACGGTCGTAGTGTTCGGGGTAGACCAAGTTGCCCATGCGGCACGCCACATCAATGCCCAGCACGATGGCGTCAATCACTTGGCGACCTGTGCTGTTTTGGTGCTCGGCCAACGCCATCACAGCCGAAGCCACGGGGCCTGCGGGATGGATGATGGTTTTGAGGTGGGTGTCGTCAAAGTCAAAGGTGTGTGACGAGATGCCGTTGATCAAGGCAGCATTGGCCATGTCCACGCGTTCAGCACGGCCAGCCAAGGTGGCTTGTGGTGCAGGGGCGAGCATTTGCACCGCGGCCAAAGCGGCATCGACCGCTTCGTGGTTGGCCGCGCCAATGGCGCAACCCAACCAGTTCAAAAAAGTGCGGTGGGCTTCGTGTTCGACCGCATCGCTCCAGCCTTGGGTGGGGTGTTGCGACACAAAGTGTGCAAGCTGTGCAGTGATGGCGGGGGCGTGGTGGTCTGCCGCAACGGCGGTGTTGACTGTCATGTGGGTTCCGTTTCAGTTCTAAAAAAATCAGTTGTCTAAGTTGATGTTGCGCTCGCGGGCCAGCGTGCTCCAGCGCGCCAAATCTTGTTTCATGTAGTCGCCGAATTGTGCAGGCGTCATGGGGGTGAGCTCGACGGCTTCAGCACTCAGCTTTTCGCGCAGATCGGGCATTGCCAGCACTTGGGCGATGGCGTTGTTGAGTTGGGTGGCCAGTGGCGCTGGCATGCCTGCAGGGCCAACTACGCCGTACCACTGCTGTGCATCAAAGCCTTTGAGCCCCGCTTCTTCCATGGTGGGCACATCTTTGAGAGCGGGGTGACGCTGGCTGCCGGTGACCGCCAAGGCGCGCAAGCGGCCATTGCGGATGTGCGGCAGTGCCGCTGCCAAGCCGGGGAACATGGCTTGGGTTTGGCCCGCAATCAAATCGGTGGTGGCGGGGGCAATGCCGCGGTAGGGGATGTGCACCATGAAGGTGTTGGTTTGTGCTTTGAACAGCTCGGCCGTCAAATGCGTCAACGAGCCTGCGCCTGCAGAACCATAAGACACTTTGCCCATGTTTTTGCGCAAGTAGTCGAGGAATGACTTCACATCGGTCACCGGCAATGCGGCATTGACCACCAGCACATTGGGCGTGCTGCCAATCATGCCAATCGGTGTGAAGTCTTTGATGGGGTCGTAGGACAGTTTGCGTGTGGCGGGGGACGTGCCGTGCGTGGCCACATAGCCTTGCATCAAGGTGTAGCCATCAGGCGCAGCTCTCGCCGTGGTTTGTGAGGCAATCACGCCGCCGCCGCCGCTTTGGTTGTCCACCACCACGGTTTGATTCAACACCTTGCCCAAGCGTTCGCAAAAGGTGCGTCCAATCATGTCTGAACCACCACCTGCGGCAACGGGCACGATGTAGCGAATGGCTTTGTTGGGGTAGGGCGCTTGCGCTTGAACGGCTGCGGGTAAGCCTAAAAGCAAAGGCGTGGCCTGTAAGAGGGTGCGGCGTTTCATCGTGTCTCCTGGATGGATCAAAAATCATCGTATGCGATAGTTCTGGGAATAGATACCGCCGACAGTCCGCGACGTGACACGTGTCTAAAATACAAATCCTATTCAAAGGTTGAACGATGAGCATCAAAAGCGACAAATGGATCCGCCGCATGGCTGAACAGCACGGCATGATCGAACCCTTCGAACCCGGCCAAATTCGTCAAAACGCCGCCGGTGAAAAAATCGTCAGCTACGGCACCAGCAGCTACGGCTACGACATCCGTTGCGCGCCCGAGTTCAAGGTGTTCACCAACATCTACAGCACGGTGGTGGACCCCAAAAACTTTGATCCCAAAAGCTTTGTGGACATCGAGTCTGATGTGTGCATCATCCCGCCCAACAGCTTTGCACTGGCGCGCACGGTCGAGTACTTCCGTATTCCCCGCAATGTGTTGACCGTGTGTTTGGGCAAGAGCACCTATGCCCGCTGCGGCATCATCGTCAACGTCACGCCCTTCGAGCCCGAGTGGGAAGGCTATGTGACCTTGGAGTTCTCCAACACCACACCACTGCCCGCCAAGATATATGCAGGCGAGGGCTGTGCCCAAGTGTTGTTCTTCGAGAGCGACAAAGACGATGTGTGCGAAACCAGCTACAAAGACCGTAGCGGTAAGTACCAAGGCCAAGTGGGCGTCACACTGCCCAAAACCTAATTGACCACCCTCAACGTCATCGGTTGCGGCCGCGTGGGTCAAACCCTCGCGGCCTTGTTACATCAGCAGGCCCGAGTGCAGGTGCAAGACTTGTATTCGCGCAGCTTCAGCAGCGCCGAGAAAGCCGTAAAGTTTGTGGGCGCAGGCCAGCCCGTGGCTGCGTTGGCTCAGATGCGTGCTGCCGATGTGTGGCTGCTCAGCGTGCCCGATGCTCAAGTGGGCGCAGCCGCGCAGGCTTTGGCCGATGCGCAGGGCGCCAAGTTGGCGGGCTCAACCGTGTTTCATAACAGTGGGTTCTTATGCTCAGCTGTGTTGCTGCCCTTGCAAGACTTGGGCTGCCATGTGGCCAGTGCTCACCCTGTGCTGAACTTTGCTTCTCCCGAAACAGGTGTGCGCCAATTTGCAGGCACGCCTTGCGGGCTAGAGGGTGATGCGCTTGCGCTGGCGTGGCTGAACACAGCCCTCACCGCCATCGGTGGACGTTGCTTTGAAATCGCCAGCGCCGACAAACCGCTGTACCACGCAGCCGCGGTGTTCAGCAGCAACTTCACCGTGGTGTTGCAAGGCATCGCCCAAGACGCATGGCGCAGCGCTGGCGTGCCGCCCGAGTTGATACGCCCGTTGACCGAGGCCTTGCTCACCAGCACCGTCGACAACGTGTTGGCCATAGGCCCTGCGCAAGCGCTGACAGGCCCCGCCGCCCGAGGTGACACTGCGGTGGTACAGGCGCAGCGCGAGGTGGTGCAGGGCTGGCATGCGCCTGCGGGTGAGGTCTATGCGATCTTGAGTGACTTAGCGGCCGCCTTGAAGCGGCGCGCTTGAACCCCGTCACTCAGCACGGCCTTACAAACTGCCGCGACCTTCTTTGGCGTGGAAGGCTTGGCTTGTTTCCCATGCTACTTTTTGCAAATGGGTGGCCACTTCTTTAGGCAAACCGGCGGTGTAGCTGTTGCCCATCGGATTTTGTTTGTAGACCGACGCCATGACTGTGCATGCCGCCAAGTAGGTGCCCATCAGGCTGGGGTGGCGCTTGTCGGCCACGTACAGATTGAGGTCTGGGCGTTGCGCGATGGCGTTTGCAAACGCTAAGCCTGCAGGCACGACCAGTGCATTGTTTTGTTTGCCCGCCTTGATGTATTCGTTGGCGAGTGGCGTGGTCATCTCTGGCTTGTCTGCATAAGCCCACGACATGAACAGAATTGGCTCAGCGCCATATTTGCGCACGGTGTCGCTGTGCTTCTTGGAGAACTCATAAAAAATGGGTTGCAGCTTGGGATGAACAGGACACTGGCTGCAATCCATCATCATCACGCCATCAAAGGGTTTGTCGAAGGTGTTGAAGACCACCTCGTTGTCACCCACGAACGAGTAGCTCGCAACACCGCCCGGTTTGAAATGCGCCTCCATGTCGTGCCAGTTGATGCCAGACCCGCTGATGGTGGCAGAGGTTGCTCGGTAGCCTTTGCCACCCGCCGCATTCAGCAGCAGGCCAACGTGGCCGTGCATGGAGTTGTTGTAATAGAAGAAGCTGTTGCCAACCCACAGCATGGTTTTAACGTCGGTCGTCTTGTTCTGTTGTGTGCTGGCGGGTGTCAGGTTGGCGCACCCCGTCAAACCCAAGGCCAAGGCAAGCGTCAAAATCAAGCGGGTCAATAGCATCGGTGTTTCCTTTAAATAAAAAATCATTCTCAATGGCGATGGGCCTGTGAGCAATCAGGCAACACCCTAGTGGCCTTGTTTGTGGATGCTTTGCAGTGAGGCGTAAGTGATTAATTTCGGCGATTGGCGTAGTTTTTGTCGCCGCCGCCCACAATGCGACAATATGCCCCAGACATGACGACCTCTTTTTCCAATTTGCAGCTGGCCCCCGCGCTGGCACGTGCCGTAGCCGAAATGGGCTACGAATCCATGACCCCCATCCAAGCCCAGGCCATTCCCGTGGTTTTGACTGGCCAAGACGTGATGGGCGCCGCGCAAACCGGTACCGGTAAAACGGCCGCGTTCTCGCTGCCACTGCTGCAACGTTTGCTCAAACACGAAAACAGCTCCACCTCGCCTGCACGTCACCCCGTGCGCGCACTGGTGCTGTTGCCCACCCGCGAGCTGGCTGACCAAGTGGCCCAGCAAATCAAACAATACGCTGTGCACACCAACCTGCGCAGCGCCGTGGTGTTTGGCGGCATGGACATGAAGCCCCAAACCATCGAGCTGAAAAAAGGCGTCGAGGTCTTGGTGGCCACGCCCGGCCGTTTGCTTGACCACATCGAAGCCAAGAACGTGGTGTTGAACCAAGTCGAATATGTGGTGCTCGACGAAGCCGATCGCATGTTGGACATTGGCTTCTTGCCCGATCTGCAACGCATCTTGAGCCACTTGCCCAAGACGCGCACCACGCTGTTGTTCTCGGCCACGTTCTCGACCGAGATTAAGCGCTTGGCCGGCAGCTATCTGCAAAACCCCGTCACCATTGAAGTGGCGCGTCCCAACGAGACAGCTGCCACCATCACGCAGCAGTTCTACAGCGTGAGCGTGGACGACAAGTACAACGCCTTGCGTCACCTCATCAAAGCCAACGGCATGAAGCAAGCCTTTGTGTTTTGCAACAGCAAACTTGGCTGCGCCCGTTTGGCCCGCTCGCTAGAGCGCGATGGTTTCCGAACCAGCGCTCTGCACGGCGACAAGAGCCAAGACGAACGCCTGAAAGCCCTCGAGGGCTTCAAAAAAGGCGAAGTCGATTTGTTGGTCTGTACCGATGTGGCCGCACGTGGCTTGGACATCAAAGACGTGCCAGCGGTGTTTAACTTTGACATCCCGTTCAACGCCGAAGACTATGTGCACCGCATTGGCCGCACTGGTCGCGCTGGCGCTTTGGGCCACGCCATCAGCTTTGTGTCTGGCAGCGACCAACGCTTGGTGACGGATATTGAGAAATTGCTCAAGACCAAAATCACGCTAGAAAACGTGACCGTCGAGCAAGACCGTTCGCGCGAGCGTCGTGAGCCTCGCAGTGATTCTCGTGAGCCGCGTGGTGAATCTTCTCGTGGCGAGCGCTCAGAGTCTTCCAGCCGTCCACGTGAAGGCTATGCCTCACGCGACGCGCGCCCTCGCGAGCAAGACAACAACCGTCGTAGTCGCGAAGTGGGTTATGTGCCCGCACCGCGTGTGAAGAACGACCCGTTCTTTGACAAACCCTACGAAGCCCCTGTGCGCAGCGCCGAAGCCGCGCCTGCCATCCCCGAGCCACAACGCAAATCGGCCAACATCAAGCCCAAGCGCGTGGTGGCGGCTTTGTTCAAGTCAACGACTTGATGAACTAGGCGGTCAGCCTAAGTTGGCCGCCCAGAAAGCTTCACCCGCTTGACTCATGGCGGCCTTGTCGCGGTAGAGCTTGATGTCCATGTTGATGCACCAAGGGTGTGGGGCAGCTTCGACCAACAGGCCTCGCTCTAGATCTTCAGCGATCAAGGTTTTGGGCAACCATGCGATGCCTTTACCGCTCAAAGCCATGGTGCGAAGCACAGACGCCAAGTGGGCTGTGAAAATAGATTCAGCAGGTACCGCTTCGGCAAGCGATGCTTGTATTTGGTCCACGATTCGTCCAATGCCCGACTCTGGGCTGTAGCGCAACAACTTGACTGGATGCTTCGCACTGCCTTTGTTCAAAAGGTGTTGTGGCTCCCCATTTTTCTTAGGTGCAGAAACTGGCATTAGCAAGTCGCTGCCGACCACGAGGGAGGGATAGCCTTGTTCATCCAAGGTGCTTGCCGCGTCTGTGTGCGAATGCGTGAGCAGAAATTGCACTTGGCTCTCCAGCAGCATCGCCTCACAGCGCTGCAGCACATCAGACACCAAGCGGACTTGGCCAATCTCCATCTGCGACTCTATCCTTCGCAACCAAGCGGGCATGAAGGTGAATGACAACGCATGGGTGGATGCAATACGCAGCGTGGTTGAGTTGGCTTCATTGAAAGCACGTGCTTCGCCTGGAATTTTGGCGGCTCTGGCGAGCATGTCGCGTGCAACCGATTCGAACCATTGGCCTGTATCCGTCAGCGTGGCGGGTTGGCTGGAGCGGTCAAACAAATCTGCGCCCAACCATTCTTCGAGCGCACGAATACGTCGACTGAACGCGGGTTGCGTCATGTGTCGTTCATCTGCGGCGCGGGAAAAATTTCCACTGGCTGAGAGGACTAGGAAGTCTTCTAGCCATGACAAATTCATGGTTTTCATGGGGCAGTGCTTTTAAAGCATGAGATGCAAAAAAAGAAGCATTGGTCAAAACAAAGCGTCTTACCTACGATTCGTTTTCATTATCCACACCACCAGGAGCAAAGATGAAAATCGTAGAAATCCGAGAGAAAACATTCCCCATCAGTTCACCCATTCGCAACGCGTACATCGACTTCAGCAAGATGACGTTGAGCTTGGTTGCCGTGATCACCGATGTGATTCGTGATGGCAAGCCTGTGGTGGGTTACGGCTTTAACTCAAATGGCCGTTACGGCCAAGGCACCCTGATGCGTGAGCGGTTCATTCCGCGCATCTTGGAAGCCAACCCAGACTCTTTGATCGACGACACAGGTAAGAACCTAGATCCACACAAAATCTGGAACACCATGTTCACCAATGAAAAGCCAGGCGGTCATGGTGAGCGTTCGGTTGCCATCGGGACGATGGACATGGCGATTTGGGATGCGGTTGCCAAGATTGAAGGCAAGCCATTGTTCCAACTGTTGGCTGATCGTTATGGCAACGGCAAAGCCAATCGTGAAATCTTCGTTTATGCCGCTGGTGGTTATTACTACCCAGGCCAAGATCACAACAAACTCAAAGACGAAATGCGTAGCTACATTGATCGTGGCTACACCGTGGTGAAAAAGAAAATCGGCGGCGCGTCATTGGACGAAGACTTGCGTCGCATCGACTCCATCTTGAGCGTTTTGGGGGATGGCCAAAAACTGTGTGTCGATGCCAATGGCCGTTTTGATTTAGACACCGCCATTCAATACGCCAAAGCCTTGTCGCAATACGACTTATTTTGGTACGAAGAGCCAGGCGATCCTTTGGACTTCGAGTTGCAAGCCACACTGCGCAACTATTACAAAAATCCGATGGCCACAGGCGAAGACTTGTTCTCTATGCAAGACGCCCGCAACCTGATTCGCTATGGCGGCATGCGCCCCGACCGCGATTACTTGCAGTTTGACTGCGCACTCAGCTACGGTTTGGTGGAGTACCTGCGCACGTTGGATATGTTGAAGGAACACGGGTGGTCTGCAAGCCGTTGCATTCCTCATGGCGGTCATCAAATGTCACTGAACATCGCCGCGGGTTTGGGCTTGGGCGGTAACGAGAGCTACCCAGATTTGTTCCAGCCTTTCGGCGGCTTCCCCGATGGTGTGAAAGTTCATAACAGCCACATCACCTTGCCCGAGTTGCCAGGCATCGGCTTTGAAGGCAAAGCGGACCTCTACAAAATCATGCAAGAACTGTCGGCTTAATCGATCACGACAACACAGGAGACATCATGAAATCAACAATCGTGTTTCACCGAGTGATCGCCGCTTTGGCGATGGCTTCTGCCTCGTTCGCAGCGAAGGCTGAATTTCCTGACAAGCCGGTCACCTTGGTCGTGCCATTTGCAGCCGGTGGGCCCAGCGACAAAATCGCACGTGACTTGGCTGAAGCGCTGCGAAAACCACTGGGTGGTCAAACGGTGATTGTTGAGAACGTGGGTGGTGCAGGTGGCACGATTGGCACTGCCAAAGTGGCCAAAGCCAACCCCGATGGCTACACGCTGTTGGTGCACCACATTGGCATGTCCACTGCGCCTGCGCTTTACCGCAAGTTGTCTTACAAGATGCCCGATGACTTTGAGTATTTGGGTCTCATCAATGAAGCACCTTCGGTGCTGATCAGCAGCCCCGCATTTGCAGCAAATAACTTTCAAGAGTTACGCAAACTGGTCAGTGAGCGAAAAGAAAAAATCAACTTGGCCAATGCAGGTTTAGGTTCCGCTTCGCACTTGTGTGGCTTGATGCTGCAAACTGCCTTGCAGGTGGAGCTGACCACGGTGCCCTACAAAGGCACAGCGCCTGCCATGACCGATCTCATGGGCAGCCAGGTGGACTTGATGTGTGAACAAGCTACCAATGCCGTGCCGCAAATCGAAGGCAAGAAAGTCAAAGTGTTTGGTGTGACCAGTCAAAAGCGCTTGGCATTGCCCGCGCTGGCCAATGTGCCCACCTTGGCTGAGAGTGGCTTGACTGATTTCAGCGTATCCGTTTGGCATGGCCTTTACGCCCCCAAGGGCACGCCACCTGCTGTGTTGTCCAAACTCAACCAAGCCCTGAAAGCTGCGTTGAAAGACCCAGATCTCATCAAACGCCAAGAGGCTTTGGGCATCAGTGTGGTCGCAGACAACCGACTAGAGCCTGCGCATCACAAGAAGTTTGTCGAGGCTGAAATGGCGCGTTGGGCCACAGTCATCAAAGCGGCGGGACAGTACGCAGACTAATTGGCCAACGGATCCATCGTCTGCGGGCACGTCACACTCAGGCGCTCCCAAGCAGGTGCCTCGTTCATGCTCAAACGTGTGTCTGAGGCTTCGAGCTTGGCCGCACTCAAGCAGCCCCCCCACACGCAGCCATCGTCTAGGCACACCACATCGGGGCGGTCTGAGATGTGAACGGTGGACCAGTGGCCAAATGCCATGCGCACATCGGCGGTCAATCGACCTGGCACATCAAACCACGGCATCAAGTGCTCGGGTGCTTTGTCGGCGCCTTCTTTCACGCTGAAATCCATCGCACCTTGCGCATCGCAAAAGCGCAGGCGGGTGAGGGCATTGACGATGACGCGCAAGCGGTCAGCGCCTGCCAAACCATCGCGCCATACATTGGGTAAGCCACCATACATCTGCGGCATGAACTGCACCCAATCGTCGCTGCGCAGCACGGCTTCTACTTCGCCCGCCAGCGCCATGGTTTGTTCTGCAGTCCATTGAGGCAGCACACCGGCATGCACCATCAGCACATTGCCCACTTGCATCGCCATGTGTTGGTGTCGTAGCCAGTGCAGCAGCTCGGCGCTGTCGGGCGCGGTCAACAGGTCTTGAATCGTGTCTTGTTTGTTGGGTGGACGAACGCCGCGTGAGACCGCGAGTGCGTGTAAATCGTGGTTGCCCAACAAACATTGCGCACTGCTGCCGTAGTCCATCAAGCGGCGCAGCACGCCCACGTTGTTTGGTCCGCGGTTGACCAAATCGCCTAGCAAATAGAGCGTGTCGCGGCTGGGGGAGAACGCAAGGTGCGTCAACAAACGTTCTAAGGCTTCGTCGCAGCCTTGCACGTCGCCAATCAAGTAAAGTGCCATGTAGGAGATTGTGATGGATGTTTTACTGATTGTTTTCTTGACGCTGCTCAATGGTGTGTTTGCCATGTCCGAGATGGCGTTGGCTTCCAGCCGCAAAGCGCGCTTGGCCGCGCTGGCCGAGTCGGGCGATGGTGGCGCACACGCGGCTTTGCGTTTGATGGCGCAGCCCACACAGTTTTTGTCCACCGTGCAAATTGGCATCACGTCCATTGGCGTGCTCAACGGCATTGTGGGCGAGGCCGCATTCAGCGACGATTTTTCGTATTGGTTGTTGGCCCAAGGTGTACCCGAGAACTGGGCCTCCGGTTTGGCCACCGCTTTTGTGGTGACGATCATCACCTTCAGCACCATCTTGTTTGGCGAGCTGGTGCCCAAGCGCATTGGCCAGTTGTTCCCCGAATCGGTGGCGCGTGTCGCGGCGCCGGTGATGTTGGCCTTGGCCACCTTGGCCAAGCCCTTTGTGCATTTGTTGTCGGCCAGCACCAGCGGTATGTTGAAGCTGCTGCGCATCGATGTGCACGGCGCACGCACGGTGACCGAAGAAGAAATTTCAGCCAGCTTGGTCGAAGGCGTGGATGCCGGTTTGATTGAGCAGCACGAGCACCAAATGGTGCAAAACGTGTTCAACCTCGACGAGCGTCCACTCACCTCCATCATGGTGCACCGCTCTGACATCGAATGGCTCGACGCCAAGCTGCCCGTCCCTCAAGCCTTGGCGCAAGTGGGCGCAAGCGGTGCGCACTCGTGGTACCCCGTGTGCCGTGGTGACCTTGACAACGTGGTGGGCGCGGTGAGTGTGTCTCAGCTCTTGCGCTTGCCGCCCGGCACCGACATGACGGTGGAGGCCTTGGCCAAACCCGTGGCGTTTATTCCAGAAACCTTGAGTGGTTTGGATTTGTTGGAGCAGTTCCGCAAGCCCGCCGAACGTGCCACCGCGCACGGTCGCATGGTGCTGGTGGTGGACGAATACGGGGTGGTGCACGGTTTGCTCACGCCACGCGATTTGCTCGAAGCCATCACCGGTGAACTGCTGCAAGCCACGCCTGCAGATGAGGCTTGGGCCACACAGCGCGAAGACGGATCTTGGTTGGTTGATGGCCTGATGCCGGTGACCGAATTCAAAGCACGTTTGAACATCAAAGAACTGCCAGACGAAGACCGTGGCATTTACAACACGGTGGCCGGTTTGGTGATGGCCATTTCTGGCGAGCTGCCCACGGTGTCCGATGTGGTGGCTTTTGGCGAGTGGCGCTTTGAAGTGATCGACTTGGATGGCCGACGCATCGACAAGCTACTGGTCAGCCGCGTCCATTTGCCCGTCGGTTAAACGGGACCTGATACATCCACACGGGGCGGCCATCGCGGCAGGTCAGGATGGCGCTGGGAATCAGCTCTTGCGCTTCAAACTCTAGGCTCACCAGCCACGCACCACGGCGCAATTCGGCTTCGGCTTTTTCTACGGCGCGGGGCATGCTCTCAGGGCGTTGGAACAGGTAGACCATGTCAAAGCTGCGCCAATCCACCAGCCAAATATCGCCTTGACGAATGCGTGCAAACGAGCAGCGCATGGCGCTGAGCACACGCAGCGGCCAGCTCATTTCGACGCCGTGCAGCTCGGCCCGCGGGAACGCATCACGCAAAGCCAACAAACCGTCACCCATGCCACTGCCTGCATCCAAGATGCGTGCGCCCGCAGGCAGCACGATGTGTTGCTGCAATTCACGCAGGGCTCTTTTAGGGGTGGGAAACAGCGGTGCATCACGCCATGCCTTGCGTGGGTAGACCAACACGATGAGGCCCAGCAAAAACAGCCAGCCAATCGGTGGCACGTTCAAGGTGGCCGATGACGCGGCCATAGAGAGGGGGAAGCCCAACACGATCAAGGCCTTACGCATGGGGGTGTGCGCCAAAGCGCTCAAGAAACCACCCAAACATGTGGCCACGATGAAGGCGATGACTTCGCTCAAGCCCACCACTTGCAGGCTCTTGAAGAGGAGCCATGACGAACCCCAAGCAAGCAGGGCAGGAACGGGCCAGGTCAGGAGTTTCATGGGGGAGAATGATAGCCAACTTAAAATCTGGCCCTCATATTTGGAGACTTGTTCATGCACGCTTTTCGCCGTTCTTTGATTGCCCTGAGTTTGGGCTTGGCTTGCGCATCGGGTTTTGCGCAAAACGACGCGACTGTGAAGGTCGGTTTGCTCAGCACCTTGTCAGGCCCCGGCGCGGGTTTGGGCGTGGACATCCGTGATGGCTTTCAGCTCGCGGTCAAACTGTCGGGTGGCAAGTTTGCAGGTCGTGCCGTGGATGTCATCGTGGCCGACGACCAAGCCAGCCCCGATGTGGGCCGCCAAACCGCAGACCGTTTGGTCAAACGCGACAAGGTCGACTTCATGACGGGCATCGTGTTCTCCAATGTCATGTTGGCTGTGGGCGCACCCACCTTCCAATCCAAAACGTTTTACATCAGCGCCAACGCGGGCCCCTCGCAATACGCGGGCGAGCAATGCAACCCTTACTTCTTCAGCGCGTCCTACCAAAACGACAACATGCACGAAGCCGTGGGCAAAGTGGTGACCGACAAAGGTTTTAAAAAGGTTGCTTTGATTGCACCTAACTACCCTGCGGGTAAGGACGCGATTGCAGGCTTCAAGCGTTTCTTCAAAGGCGAAGTGGCTTCTGAAACCTACACCGCCTTGAACCAACTCGACTACGGCACCGAGCTGTCCAAGCTGCGCGCCACCAAGCCAGACGCGGTGTACATCTTCTTGCCCGGCGGCATGGGCATCAACTTCATCAAGCAGTTTGTGGGAGCAGGTTTGTCCAAAGACATCACCTTGTTTGGCCCCGGCTTTTCAGGCGATGAAGACGTTATCAAAGCCGTGGGCGATCCCATGCTCGGCATGTTCAACACCTCGCAATGGGGCCACGACATGGACAACGCGGCCAACAAAAAGTTTGTGGCTGAGTTCGAGAAAGCCTACGGCCGCTTGCCCACACTGTATGCAGCGCAAGGCTTTGATGCCGCTCGCTTGATCGAAGCCGCCGTGCGTGACAGCAAAGGCAAGCTCGACGACAAAGCTGCCGTGCGCAAAGCCTTGGAAGCCGCCAAGTTTGATTCGGTGCGTGGTGCGTTCAAGTTCAACAGCAACCACTTCCCCATTCAAGACTACTACTTGCGCGTCATCACCAAAGACGCCAAAGGCCGCGTGACCAACCGCACTTTGAGCCCCGTGTTCAAAGCCCACGCCGACGCCTATGCAGCCAGCTGCAAGATGCCTAGCCTGTAAACATGGATGGCATTTTGCTGTTGGAGCAGTCGCTCAACGGCTTGCAGTTTGGGTTGATGCTGTTCTTGCTGGCCGCGGGCTTGACGCTCGTGTTTGGCATCATGGACATGATCAACCTCGCGCATGGTTCGCTCTACATGGTGGGCGCCTACCTCATTGCCACGGTGGCTGCGGCCACCGGTTCTTTTTGGCTGGGGCTGGGCGCAGGTGTGGTGGGTGCTGCGCTGTTTGGTGTGTTGCTTGAAGTCACGATCCTGCGCCGACTCTATGAACGTGACCACCTCTCGCAAGTGTTGGGCACCTTTGCCATCCTCTTGATGTGTAACGAAACCGTGCGTTTGATTTGGGGCGCACAGCCCATCACGCTCAACCCACCGGCGGCGCTCAGCGGCCCTGTGGAATTGGTGAGTGGCTTTTTCTATCCCGCCTATCGCTTGTTCATCATTGGCGTGGGCTTGGCCGTGGCTTTGTTTTTGTATCTGCTCATCACGCGCACGCGCGTGGGCATGCAAGTGCGTGCCGGTGCAGCCAACCGCGAAATGGCTTTGGCCATGGGCAGCAACGTCACACGTTTGTTCACCGCCGTGTTTGGTGTGGGCGCTGCACTGTGCGCCATTGCGGGCGGCATGCTCGGCCCGTTGCTGGCTGTGCAAGTGGGCATGGGCGAGAGCATTTTGATTTTGGCTTTTGTGGTCATCGTCATCGGAGGCATTGGCTCGATTCGCGGCGCGTTCTTGGGCGCGATGTTGGTGGGTGTGGTGGACACGGCAGGGCGCACCTTGGTGCCCATGGTGTTTGATTCGCTGCTCAGTGCCGAGGCCGCATCGAGTGCGGGCCCCGCTGTGGCGTCGATCTTGATTTACATGCTCATGGCCACGGTGTTGTTCTTCAAGCCGCGTGGTTTGTTTCCCACCCACGGTTAATCAACACATGGCTAACGCATCGTCTCGTACCTCACTCGACCACGCTTTGCAGTGGCGCTGGAGCGTGCCTGCGTTGCTGCTGTTGGTGGCCTTGCCATTCATCGCAAATGCAGCAGGTGAGAGTTTTTACATTGCCTTGGCCAGCCGCATTTTGATTTTTGCCTTGGCTGCGACCAGCCTCAATGTCATTTTGGGTTTTGGTGGCATGGTCAGCTTTGGCCATGCTGCGTTTGTGGGTGTGGGCGCGTACAGCGTGGCCATCCTCACGCAAATGGGGGTGACGGATGCGTGGGTGTTATGGCCTGCGGCGATGGTGGTGAGCGCGCTGTTTGCGTTGCTCATCGGTGCCATCAGCCTGCGCACGCAAGGCGTGTACTTCATCATGATCACGCTGGCCTTTGCCCAGATGATTTACTACCTCACCATTTCCATCAAAGCCTATGGCGGTGATGATGGTTTGTCGTTGGCCGGTCGCTCGCACATTCCGTTTGTGGATGTCAACGATGACACCAGTTTTTATTACGTGGTGCTCGCCGTGTGTGTTGCTTCCATCTATGCCGTGGCACGCGTGTTGAACGCACGCTTTGGCCATGTGCTGCAAGCCATTCGCGAAAACGAGGTGCGCATGCAAGCGCTGGGCTATGCGGTGTACCGCTACAAGCTGGCTGCGTTTGTGATGGCCGGTGCCTTGGCCGGTTTAGCCGGTGCGCTGCTGGCCAATCAGGGCGGCTTTGTCAGTCCTGCGCTCATGCAGTGGAGCCAATCGGGCCTGTTGATGATGATGGTCATCTTGGGCGGCGTGGGCCACTTGTATGGCGGCGTGTGGGGCGCGGTGGTGTTCTTGTTGTTGGAAGAAACCTTGAGCCACTTCACCATCCATTGGCAGCTCGGCTTAGGTGCTTTGTTATTGGCGGTGGTGTTGCTCGCACCCAATGGCCTCACCAGCGTGTTGCAACGCTTGCAGCGAAAGGACCCGCCATGAGCCCGCCCTTGCTGCACGTGGACAACTTGGTCAAACGCTTTGGGGGCTTGGCTGCGACGGACCATGCCAGCTTGCAGGTCAAGCGCGGCGAAATTCATGCACTCATTGGCCCCAATGGCGCGGGCAAGACCACGCTCATTCATCAAATCTCAGGTGCCTTGCAACCCGACGAAGGTCGCATTGTGTTTGACGGTGCCGACCTCACGCACACGGCCATGCACCAACGTGCACGACTGGGCTTGGTGCGCTCGTACCAAATCACCAGCGTGTTCATGCGCCTCACCGTGCAAGACAACTTGGGGCTCGCTATTCAAGCGGGCGAGGGCAGTAGCTTTCAGTTTTGGCGCGCCGCACGCAGCGAACACGCACGTTATGCACGCGCCGCCGAAGTGGCCGAACGCGTGGGCTTGCAAGCGCAACTCATGCAGCCCGCAGGTGCGCTGTCGCACGGCGAACAGCGTCAACTCGAAGTGGGCTTGGCATTGGCCACCTCACCGAAGTTGATGCTGCTCGATGAACCCATGGCAGGCATGGGCCCTGATGAGTCTGAGCGCATGGTGCAACTGCTGCAAAGCCTGCGTGGCGACACCACATTGCTGCTGGTCGAACACGACATGGATGCGGTGTTTCGCTTGGCCGACACCATCTCGGTGTTGGTCTCGGGCCAAGTCATGGCGTGTGGCACGGCAGAGCAGATTAAAAACGACGCAGCTGTGAAGCGCGCTTACCTAGGCGACGAATAACCATGAGCGCCTTGTTAGAAGTTCACGACTTGCACAGCGGCTACGGCAGCAGCCAGGTGTTGTTTGGCATCAGCCTCTCTATCGAAGCTGGCGGGGTGTCCACCTTGTTAGGTCGCAACGGCATGGGCAAAACCACCACCGTGCGTTCCATCTTGGGACTCACACCTGTGCTGGCGGGCACGGTGCGTTTTTGTGGCGAGCGTGTTGAGGGCTACAGCCCCGACCGCATTGCACGCATGGGGCTGGCCGTGGTGCCTGAAGGTCGACAAATTTTCCCAACGCTCTCGGTGCAAGAAAACCTGTTGGCCTTTGCGGCCAACCGCAACAGCAGTGCCAATCCATGGACGCTAGAGCGTGTGTATGCGTTGTTCCCGCGTTTGGCTGAACGCCATCGCCACATGGGCAACCAGCTCTCGGGCGGCGAACAACAAATGCTGGCCATTGGCCGCGCCTTGATGACCAACCCGCACTTGCTGGTGCTAGACGAAGCCACCGAAGGCTTGGCCCCCTTGGTGCGCGAAGACATTTGGCGTTGTCTGCACACCTTGCGTGGTGAAGGCCAAAGCATTTTGGTCATCGACAAGTATGTGCAAAAGCTGGTCAAGCTGGCCGACCAGCACACCATCATCGAACGTGGGCGTGTGGTGTGGCAGGGCGCGTCTGCGGCGCTAGAGGCTGACCACGGGTTGTGGCATCGCTACGTTGGGGTGTAGCAAGTCATCCAGCAGGCACAAGAAAAAAAGCCCGCATCATGCGGGCTTTTTGTTGGGCCGTGTCTGACCTAATTGGTCATTACTTTTGTGTGTGATAGCTGGTCACACGGTCTACTTCGTTCTTGGAACCCAAGATCACGCTGACACGTTGGTGCAGCTCTGTGGGTTGAATGTCCAAGATGCGTTGACGGCCGTTGGTGGAGGCACCACCGGCTTGTTCGATCAACCAGCTCATGGGGTTGGCTTCGTACATCAGACGCAGCTTGCCAGCTTTGCCTGGCTCGCGCTTGTCCCAGGGGTACATGAACACGCCGCCGCGGGTGAGGATGCGGTGCACATCGGCGACCATGGAGGCGATCCAACGCATGTTGAAGTTTTTGCCACGTGGGCCTTCTTCGCCCAGCAAGCACTCGTCGATGTAGCGCTTCACAGGTTCGTCCCAGTGGCGCATGTTGCTCATGTTGATGGCGAACTCTTTGGTGTCGGCGGGCACTTTGACGTTTTCTTGGGTCAACACAAACGAGCCTTGCTCGCGGTCCAAGGTGAACATGGCCACGCCGTCACCCACAGTCAGCACCAAGGTGGTTTGTGGGCCATACACGCAGTAGCCTGCGGCCACTTGTTGGGTGCCTGCTTGCAAGAAGTCGTCTTCGCTCACGCCTTTGCTGGGGTCGACTTTTTTGAGCACGCTGAAGATGGTGCCAATGCTCACGTTGACTTCAATGTTGCTAGAGCCATCGAGTGGGTCAAACATCAAGAGGTATTCGCCTTGTGGGTAGCGGTTGGGCACAACGTGGATGCTGTCCATTTCTTCGGACGCCATGGCAGCCAAGTGACCGCCCCATTCGTTGGCTTCGATCAACACATCGTTGGCGATGATGTCGAGTTTCTTTTGCACTTCGCCTTGCACGTTTTCGCTGCCAGCCGAGCCCATGACGTCGCCCAGTTCGCTGCCCAAGGCACCCTTGTTGACGGCGTGGCTGATGCTCTTGCAAGCGCGTGCCACGACTTCGAGCAACAAGCGCAGTTCAGAAGGGATGAGGCCTTTGGCGCGTTGTTGTTCGACCAGATAGCGGGTGAGAGAAACACTCATGGCAAGTCCTTAGTTGGAGAGCGCGCGCGAAACCACTTCGCGTACGTCGTTGCTTAAATCGGTTTTGGCGGCTACGCGTTTGATGGCTTCGTGCGCAGCGGTGCGGTAAGGCTCGGCGAGCTTGCTCCAACGGTCCAAGGCGCGTGCCAAACGGGCGGCGACTTGGGGGTTGATGGCGTCGAGCTCCAACACGCGTTCGCTCCAGAACACATAGCCCGCCGCATCGGTGCGGTGGAAGGCGCCGGGGTTGGCACTGCAGAAGCTGAAAATCAGGCTGCGTGCGCGGTTGGGGTTTTTGATGTGGAAGTCAGGGTGCAACATGAGGTTGCGCACCAGCGACAAGATGTTGCCACCACGGTCGGTGCTGCCGGCTTGCAGGGCAAACCACTTGTCCATCACCAAGGCTTCGTTGTGGAACAGGTTGTAGAAGCGTTGCAGGGCATCGCCTGCCAGCTCGTGACCCGAGCCCACCAAAGCGCTCAAGGCGTTGAAGCGGTCGGTCATGTTGTGGGCGTCTTTGAAGCACTGGTAGGTGCGACCTGGCCACACCACGTCACCACTGGTGCGTGCGTCCAAGCACAACATGGTGAGAGCCATGCCACTCAAAGCGCGGCGGCCACTCGACACGGGGTCCGGGCTGAAGGCGCCGTTGTCTTTGTGGGCATCGAAGGCCCAAGCCCAGTCGTCGTGCAGCTCGCGGGCGAGTTGCGTGCGCATGCCTTCGCGCACCGCGTGGATGCGTTGAGGGTCCACCACATCCAGCTGTTCGGCGATGTAGGTTTCAGAGGGCAGGGTGAGCACCAGCTCTTTGAATGCAGCGTCCAACGCGGGGTTGCGCAGCACGGTGCGCAGGGCTTGCACCAAGGCGGCATCCAACACGTGGGTGGGTGTGTCGCTGCCCGCCACAGCAGTGAGTGCGGCGTTCAGGCACAAGAGTTGTGCGGCTTCCCATTGGTTGAACGGGTCAGTGTCGTGTGCCAAGAGCGTGAGCAGCTGTGTGGCGGTGAAGTCTTTTTCCAACACCACTGGGGCACTGAAGCCGCGCAAGATAGAGGGCACAGGTTCTTCACCGGCTTGCAAGGACAGGTCTGTGAATGTGAAGCTTTGTGTGGCTTCGGTCAGTACCAAAAGCTGTGTGGGCAAGACCTCGCGGCCATCGGCGCCCAGCAAGCCCATTTGCACGGGAATGACAAACGGTTCTTTGTGGTCTTGGCCAGGGCTGGGTGGGCAGCTTTGGCTCACGTTCAGTGTGTAGGTGCGTGTGTCGGCGTTGTAGCTGCCAGCGGCTTGCACGCGCGGCGTGCCGGCTTGTGCGTACCAACGCTTGAACTGCGTCAAGTGTGTGGCCAAGGCTGAGCTTGGGTTGGCATCGGCAATCGCTTGGGCAAAGTCGTCACAGGTGACGGCTTGACCATCATGGCGTTCGAAATACAAAGCCATGCCTTTGGCAAAGCCTTCACGCGAAGTCAGGGTCTGCATCATGCGCACGACCTCAGAGCCTTTTTCGTAAATCGTGACGGTGTAGAAGTTGTTGATCTCTACATAGCTGTCAGGGCGCACGGGGTGGGCCATGGGGCCGGCGTCTTCGGGGAACTGCGCGGTGCGCAAGAGGCGCACGTCTTCGATGCGCTTGACGGCTTTGGCCGACGCTGCAGCTTGCGCGTTGTCTTTCAGTGCTGCAGCAGCCAAGTCTTGGCTGAACTCTTGGTCGCGGAAAACCGTGAGGCCTTCTTTGAGTGAGAGCTGGAACCAGTCGCGGCAGGTCACGCGGTTGCCGGTCCAGTTGTGGAAGTATTCATGGCCGACCACGCTCTCGATGTTGGCGTAGTCCATGTCGGTAGCGGTGGCGGAGTTGGCCAACACAAACTTGGTGTTGAAGATGTTGAGGCCCTTGTTCTCCATGGCGCCCATGTTGAAGTCGCTGGTGGCGACGATCATGAAGCGTTCCAAGTCGAGGCTCAAGTTAAAGCGCTGCTCGTCCCACTTGATGCTGGCCATGAGCGAGTTCATGGCGTGTTCGGTTTTGTCCAAGTCGCCCGAGCGCACAAACACTTGCAACAAATGTTCTTTGCCCGATGGCGCTTTGACGCGCTGCTCGCGGCACACAAACTGGCCTGCCACCAAGGCAAACAAGTAGCAAGGCTTTTTGTGGGGGTCGACCCAACGGGCGAAGTGTCGACCGTCTTCCAGCGAGCCTTCGTCCATCAAGTTGCCGTTGCTCAGCAACACGGGGAATGCTTTTTTGTCAGCACGCAGCGTGACGCTGTAGTGCGACATCACATCGGGGCGGTCTAAGAAATACGTGATGCGGCGAAAGCCTTCAGCCTCGCACTGTGTGAAGAACGAGTCGTTGCTGACGTACAAGCCCATGAGCTTGGTGTTCTTCGCAGGCAAGCAGGTGGTGAAGATTTCCAGCTCAAAGGCCTCGTGGCCTTCGGGCAAGTTTTCCAGTACCAACTGGCTGCCGTCCATCTTGAACGAGGTGCCTTGGCCGTTCACCAAAACGCGTGCGAGGTTGAGCTCGTCGCCGTCCAAACGCAGGGGCTGGGCCGCGACGTCGGGGTTGCGGCGTACGCGCATTTTGTTGAGCACGCGGGTTTTGGCGGGGTCCAAGTCAAACGTCAGATCGACGGTGTCAATCCAAAACGCAGGCGCGGTGTAGTCGGCGCGTTGAATCAATGGGGCTGTGCCTTCACGGTACATAAATTTCCTTAGATGCCTTGCTTGAGGGACGCTTCGATGAAAGCATCGAGGTCGCCGTCCAAGACTTTTTGTGTGGCCGAAATTTCGACGTTGGTGCGCAAGTCTTTGATGCGGCTGTTGTCCAGCACATAGCTGCGAATTTGGTGACCCCAGCCCACATCGGTCTTGGTGTCTTCGAGCTTTTGTTGCTCTTCTTGGCGCTTGCGCATTTCGTGGTCATACAGGCGCGAGCGCAGGCGTTTCCATGCTACGTCGCGGTTGCTGTGTTGACTGCGACCGTCTTGACACTGCACCACGATGCCGGTGGGGATGTGGGTCAAGCGCACGGCGGAGTCGGTTTTGTTGATGTGCTGACCACCCGCGCCCGAGGCACGGTAGGTGTCGGTGCGCACGTCAGAGGGGTTGATGTCGATCTCGATCGAGTCATCAATCTCGGGGTACACAAACACTGAGGCGAATGAGGTGTGGCGACCGCCCGAGCTGTCGAAGGGCGACTTGCGCACCAAGCGGTGCACGCCGGTTTCTGTGCGCAACAAACCAAAAGCGTATTCGCCTTCGATCTTGATGGTGGCACCTTTGATGCCCGCAACGTCACCCGGGGATTCGTCTTCCACTGTGGTTTTGAAGCCTTTGCGTTCGGCGTATTTGAGGTATTGGCGCAGCAACATGCTGGCCCAGTCGCAGGCTTCGGTACCACCGGCACCGGCTTGGATGTCCAAAAAGCAATTGAGCGGATCTGCCTCGTTGCTGAACATACGGCGGAACTCGAGCTCTTCGATGGTTTTGACCAAGCCTTGGGTGTCGGCTTCGATGGTGAGCAAACCTTCTTCGTCGTTGTCGGCTTTGCTCATTTCAAACAACTCAGCGTTGTCTGCGAGCTCTTGAGTCAGGCGGGTGAGGGTGACGACCACGCCATCGAGGGCCTTCTTTTCACGACCCAGCTCTTGTGCTTTTTTGGGGTCGTTCCAAATGGTGGGGTCTTCTAGCGATGCGTTGACAGTGCGCAGGCGTTCAGATTTGGCATCGTAGTCAAAGATACCTCCGGAGATCTACCGTGCGCACGCTCAGGTCGGCGAGGGTAGATCCAATGAGGTTGATGCGTTCTGCTTCCATGATGGGGTCTTCTTTATGTATCTGGGGAAACCGCAGATTTTCTCACGTTCAGACCGGTTCTTGGCTAAAGGCGTTGGTGAACAACGCCAGGCCATGGGCTTAAACGCCAGTTTGAAGACTTAAGAAGTCTTCTATCAAGCCCGCCAGTTGTTCTGGCTGGTCGTGGTGCAGCATGTGGCCGGCTTCCTCAATCACCGCGTGGGTGAGCTTGGGCACGGCGGCAATGCGCTGCATGAATTCGTCCAAGGTGTAGCTGTCCTTCCACCACTGGCTCATGCTGTCGGTGCTGGCCACCACGCACAAGGTGGGCGCGGTGATGCGCTCGTAAATGGCTTGGGTTTCATCGGTTTTGAAAAGCTGGGCGTTGACCACTTTGTGCCCCGCATGGCCCAAGATGCGCCACTCGCCTTGGTCGTTGGCGCGTGCCCAGTGTTGGGCCAGCCAATGGGCTTTGTCTGAGCCTAGGCGTGGGTTGGTCTTGATCAGGCGTTGCGCCACCGCCTCTAAGTTGGGGTAGGGCTTGAGGTCCATCTCGCCGCGTTGAACGGCTTTGAGCTCATCCATCCATTTGGCCAAACGACCTGGCGCTTGCGTGGGACGGGTGGCGGGCATGCCAAAACCTTCGAGGTTGATGAGCGTTTGGATGCGTTCAGGCCGAATACCCGCATACATCGTGGCCACATGGCCGCCCATGCTGTGACCCAGCAGGTGGACTGGGGCATCGCCCGCGTAGTGGGTGAGCAAGTGGTCGAGGTCCGCCAAATAGTCGGGGAAGAAAAAGTGGTCGGTGTGGGGCGTTTCGGTCAAACCAAAACCGCGCCAGTCGGGGGCGATGATCCAGTGGTCGTGCTTCAGGGCGTCGATGACAAACTGAAACGAGGCCGCCACATCCATCCAGCCATGCACCATGACCAACGGCGTTTTGTTGGGAGCGGGCGTGCCCCACTGCAACACGTGGTAACGCAGGTGACGGATGGGGACAAACTCGCTGCGCGAAGGCTTTTGGATTGGGTACATTCTTTGAATCATAAGGACACGAGACATGGCCGATTTTTACGAAGCAATGCAGCAAGGTTTTGGCTGGCAAGTGCCAGAGCACTTCAACATGGCCGAGGTGTGCAGCCGACGCTGGGCGGCGCAGCCTGATGCGGCCCAGCGGGTGGCCATCATCGCGCACGCAGCGGCAGATGGCGGTGTCGTGGCCCCACGCCAATACACCTATGCCCAATTGCAGCAAGCCGCCGATGCGCTGAGCCATGTGTTGACAGACCTTGGCGTGCAACGCGGCGACCGTGTGGCTATCGTGCTGCCACAACGCTTTGAAACCGCAGTGGCCTATGTGGCGGTGATGCAGATGGGCGCGGTGGCCATGCCACTCTCGCTGTTGTTTGGTCCCGAGGCGTTGGAATACCGCCTCCAAGACAGCGAGGCTGTGGTGGCCCTCGTGGATGCCTCGTCGGTGAGCAATGTGCTGGCGGTGCGCACGCAGTGCCCCGCGTTGCGAGAGGTGATTGGGGTCGAGCTGAGCAACGCCGCCGACATGCTGCACGTGGATGTGGATTACGTCAGTGCCGTTGCGGCGCAGCAGCGCAGCTTCACGGCGGTGCAAACCAAAGCAGATGAGGGCGCGGTGTTGATTTACACCAGCGGCACCACGGGGCCGCCCAAAGGCGCGTTGATTCCCCATCGGGCTTTGATTGGTAACTTGACGGGCTTTGTGTGCAGCCAAAATTGGTTTGGATTTCCAACACAAGCTGCTGAAAATCAAGCCTCAAAAGTTGCGCATTTACCCACGGGCAGCGCCGCCGTGTTTTGGTCTCCCGCCGATTGGGCGTGGACGGGTGGCTTGATGGATGCCTTGTTACCCACGTTGTACTTTGGCCGCCCCATCGTGGCGTGGCAGGGGCGCTTCAGCCCCGAGCTCGCATTCACACTCATGCAACAGCACGGCGTGACGCACACGTTTTTGTTCCCCACCGCCTTGAAGGCCATGATGAAGGCTTACCCAGAGCCGCGCCATGAATTCAAGCTCAAACTGCAAGCCATGATGAGTGCGGGCGAGGCCGTGGGCGATGCGGTGTTTGGCTATTGCCAAACGCAGCTGGGCGTGACGGTGAACGAGATGTTTGGCCAAACCGAAATCAACTACATCGTGGGCAACTGCGCGATGGAGTGGGGCGCTATGGGCGCGGGTGTGTCTGCTCATCGCAAGAATGTGGGCTGGCCCGCCAAGCCCGGCAGTATGGGCAAGGGCTATCCCGGCCACCGCGTGGCAGTGATTGACGAAGACGGCCATGAATGCCCTGCAGGCGTGCCCGGTGATGTGGCACTGAACCGCTACAACCAACATGGCCAGCCTGACCCAATTTTCTTTTTGGGTTATTGGAAAAACGAGAAATCCACGCGCAACAAATACACCGGCGACTGGTGCCGCACCGGCGATATGGCGGTGCGCGACGTTGACGGCTACCTCTGGTACCAAGGTCGCGCCGACGATGTGTTCAAAGCCGCGGGCTACCGCATCGGTCCTAGCGAAATTGAAAATTGCTTGGTCAAGCATCCCGCTGTGGCCAATGCTGCTGTGGTGCCCAAGCCCGATGCCGAGCGTGGGGCCTTGGTCAAAGCCTATGTGGTGTTGGCCCCCGGCCATGAAGCCAGCGATGTTTTGGTGGCCGATCTGCAGCTGCATGTACGCGGCAAGCTCGCGCCGTATGAATACCCCAAAGAGATTGAGTTCATTCGTGAACTGCCCATGACCACCACGGGCAAGGTGCAACGCCGCGTGTTGCGTTTGCAAGAAGAGGAACGTGCCAAAGCCAAATGAGTAAGGCCGAACGAGAGGTCTGCGAGGCTTTAGACTTGTCGGGTTTTCATCAGCCTCCCACCTCGGAGTGAACCCATGACTTTTCCTCTCGTTCAGCTGGGCACCAGCGATTTGCACGTCACACCCATTTGCTTGGGCACCATGACCTTTGGCGAGCAAGTCAACGAAGCCGATTCACACGCCATCCTCGACCACTCGCTGGCGCGTGGCGTGAACTTCATCGACACGGCAGAGATGTATTCGGTGCCGCCCAAGGCCGAGACCTGTGGCCACACCGAAACGATCATTGGCAACTGGTTTGCAAAGAATCCTGGCGCGCGCCAAAAGCTGGTGGTGGCCACCAAAGTGGCGGGCCCCTCACGCGGCATGCCTTGGATTCGCGATCACATGGGTTTGACAGTGAAAGATTTCGTTACCTCTTGCGAAGGCAGCTTGCGCCGCTTGCAAACGGATGTGATTGACCTCTACCAAATCCACTGGCCCGAGCGCCATGTGCCTGCGTTTGGCGGCGTGTACTACGACCCCAAAAAAGAAACGTCTGAGACCCCGATTCATGCACAGCTCGAAGCGCTGGCGCATTTGGTGAAGGCGGGCAAGGTGCGCCACGTGGGCTTGTCCAACGAAACGCCGTATGGCGTGCATGAGTTTGTGCGCTTGGCCGAGCAGCACGGTTTGCCACGCGTGGCCACCACGCAAAACCCGTATTGCTTGATCAACCGCACGTATGAAAACGGTTTGGATGAAACCTGCCACCGTTTGAATGTGTCGCTGTTGGCGTATTCCCCTTTGGGCTTTGGTTTGCTAACGGGTAAGTACGACGCCAGTGGCATCACAGGCGCAGACGCACCCAAGGGGGCCCGTATTTCGAGTTACGAAAGCGTGCGCAAGCAACGCTGGGGGCGTCCTGAATCGCTGGAGGCGGCACGCCGCTACAACGCGCTGGCGCTGGAAAACGGCATGACGCCCACGCAAATGGCGCTGGCGTTTTGTTACACCAAGTGGCAAGTGGCCAGCACCATCATTGGTGTGACGTCACTCGCGCAACTCGATGCCGATTTGGACGCGTGGGGCACCACTTTGTCGCCAGAGGTGTTGGCAGCGATTGATGCGATCCGTTGGGATATGCGCGACCCTGCGCAATAAAAATTAAACAGAGGATAGACAGATGTTTGAAGATTCTTCCGTCGTGGTGTTGCTCACCCTCGGCGCGTATTTGGTGGGCTCGTTGTCCTTCGCGGTCATCGTGAGTCGCGTGATGGGCTTGGATGACCCACGCACTTATGGCAGCCAAAACCCAGGCGCCACCAACGTGCTGCGCTCGGGCAACAAACAAGCGGCCATCGCCACTTTGTTGTTTGATGCGCTCAAGGGTTACTTTCCTGTGTTGTTGGTCAAGCTGTATGGACCAGCCTTTGGTTTGGATGACCGCGCAGTGGCCTTGGTCGCCATCTCGGCGTTCATCGGCCACTTGTGGCCTGTTTTCTTTGCCTTCAAAGGTGGCAAGGGCGTGGCCACAGCCGCAGGTATTTTGTTTGGTGTGGAGCCCTTGCTCGGTGCCGCTGTGATGGGCACTTGGTTGCTGGTGGCGTTTGTGTTTCGCTACTCATCACTGGCGGCTTTGTTGGCCTCGTTGCTGGCCCCCGCGTACTACTTGCTGGGCCACCAAATCGTTTGGCAAATGAGCGAAGCCGAGTTGCTGGCCGTGATGGTGATGAGCGCTTTGCTGCTGATGCGCCACAAAGACAATATGGCCCGATTGGTCTCGGGCCAAGAGTCGAAGATTGGGTCTAAGAAAGACGCAGCTTAATCGCGGAAGTTGTTGAACGACAAAGGCAAGTCGGTCATGTCTTTGCGAATCAAGGCCATGGCTGCTTGCAAGTCATCGCGCTTGGTGCCGCTCACGCGCACCGCGTCGCCTTGGATGGCGGCTTGCACTTTGATCTTGCTGTCTTTGAGCAAGCGCTGAATCTTCTTGGACACTTCGGTTTCAATGCCGTTGCGGATTTTGATGACTTGTTTGACCTTGTCACCGCCCACTTTTTGCACGTCACCTTTGTCGAGGAAGCGCACATCGACTTCGCGCTTGGTCAGTTTGTTGCGCAGCACGTCTTCGACTTGCACGAGTTGAAAGTCGGCATCGCCAAACATGGTGATCTCTTTGTCTTTGAGTTCAACAGCGGCTGAGGTGCCTTTGAAATCGAAACGGGTGGCGATTTCTTTGGACGTGTTTTCAACGGCGTTTTTCACTTCAACCAAATTGGGTTCGAGGACGGTGTCAAAAGAAGGCATGGCAGTCGGCTTTCAAAATCAGAATGAGACAATTGGCATATGTTAGTGGAACCCAATTACCCCCTTCAAGCGCACAACAGCTTTGGCATTTCGGCCAAAGCCCTGCAACTGGTGCGTGTGCACGCCGAGGCCGATGTGCATGCCGTGCTGGCCGATGCGGCCTTGTGCGATGCACCTAAGTTTGTGCTGGGTGGTGGCAGCAACATCGTGCTGACAGGTGATGTGAAGCCCTTGGTGCTGAAGGTGGAAATCAAAGGCATGCGCTTGGTCGAAGAGACCGACAAGGCCTGGGTGGTCGAAGCCGCCGCTGGCGAAAAGTGGCACGACTTGGTGGCTTGGACGCTGGACAACGGCTGGCCAGGCCTAGAAAACATGGCCCTCATTCCGGGCACCGTGGGTGCATCACCCGTGCAAAACATTGGCGCGTATGGCGTGGAACTGCAAGACCGCTTTCACTCACTGGATGCGATTGACCTGACCAGCGGCCAAGCCTTTAGCCTCGATGCAGCGCAATGCGCCTTTGGCTACCGCGATTCGGTGTTCAAACACGAGAGCAGCGGCCCCAATGGCCTAGGTCTAGCAGGCAAAGCGTTGATTACCCGCGTGCGGTTTTTGCTGCGCAAAGACTGGAAGCCTGTGTTGGGTTATCTCGACCTCGAACGCAAAATGGCCGAGACGGGTATTAACAGCCCCACCGCGAAGCAGATTTTTGAATGGGTCTGCGCCATTCGACAAGCCAAATTGCCCGACCCTGCTGTCATTGGCAATGCCGGCAGCTTCTTCAAAAACCCCACCGTGACCCAAGACCAGTGCGATGACATCATCGCGCGTGAGCCCAAGGTCGTTCACTATTTACTAGACGATGGCCGCATCAAACTGGCGGCGGGCTGGCTGATTGATGCTTGCGGTTGGAAAGGCAAAACCGTGGGCAATGCGGGTGTGTACGACAAGCAAGCCTTGGTCTTGGTCAATGTGGGTGGTGCAGAGCACCCCTGCACAGGTGGCGAGGTGATGACGCTGGCTCGCGCCATTCAAACCAGTGTGTACGAACGATTCGGAATTCGGTTGGAGCCTGAGCCGGTGGTGGTTTGAGGCTCAAGCCTCTGGGGTGCCTGTGTCTAAGCGGCCTTCTGTGATCTGACGTCTGGCATTCTGCGCGAGTGCTTGGTATTTCTCTTTGAACACTTGCAGGTTCTCTTGCTCTAGCTCTTCCAGATCGAGCAGCGCGTTGTGCGCACCTTGGGTGGCACGAATGAGCTCATCGAGTTTGAGTTGGATAGCTTCGGTGTCACGGTTTTGCGTGTTTTGAATCAAAAACACCATCAAAAATGTGACGATGGTGGTGCCCGTGTTAATGACCAGCTGCCACGTGTCGCTGAAGTCAAACAGGGGGCCGGTGATGAGCCAAACGCCAATGACGCCAACCGCCATGGTGAACACATAAGATCGGCCAGATGTGCGAGCTGTTTGTTTGGCGAAGCGTGCGTACCAATTTGGATTGTTCATGGCAACCTCCTTGTAGTGCGGATGTCGCACTCATCATCCAACAAAAAAGCGACCCTCGGGTCGCTTTTTTGTTGGTGAGCAGAAGGGATTACTTCTTGCCACCTTCGAGCTTGATCATGTCCGCACCTTCGCCCAACGACAGCAAACCTGTGTGTGCGTAAATGCCCAGCTTGGCGCGTGTGTCCACGATGTCCAAGTTGCGCATGGTCAATTGGCCAATGCGATCCAATGGGCTGAACGGTGCATCCTCGACCTTTTCCATGCTCAAACGCTCTGGCGCGTAGGTCAGGTTGGGGCTTTCGGTGTTCAAGATGCTGTAGTCGTTGCCACGGCGCAGCTCCAGCGTGACTTCGCCTGTGATGGCGCGTGCCACCCAGCGCTGCGCGGTTTCGCGCAACATGATGGACTGAGGGTCAAACCAGCGGCCTTGGTACAACAAGCGACCCAAGCGCAGGCCGTTGATGCGGTACTGCTCGATGGTGTCTTCGTTGTGAATGCCGGTGACCAAACGCTCATAAGCGATGTGCAACAAGGCCATGCCGGGGGCTTCGTAGATGCCACGACTCTTGGCTTCGATGATGCGGTTCTCGATTTGGTCGCTCATGCCCAAGCCGTGACGGCCACCGATTTCGTTGGCTTTCAAGAACAGCTCTACGGGCGAGTCAAAGGTTTGGCCGTTCAGTGCAACGGGTTGGCCTTCTTCAAAACGGATGGTGATTTCTTCGGCCTTGACCACGCAGTCTTCACGCCAGAAGGGCACACCCATGATGGGGTTGACGATCTTCATGCCGCTAGAGAGGCTTTCCAAATCTTTGGCTTCGTGGGTGGCGCCGAGCATGTTGCTGTCGGTGCTGTAGGCCTTTTCGGCGCTCATCTTGTAGCCAAAACCATTGGCGGTCATGAAGGCGGACATTTCAGCGCGGCCACCGAGTTCGTCGATGAACAGTTGGTCCAGCCAAGGCTTGTAGATTTTCAAGCTGGGGTTGGTCAGCAAACCGTAGCGGTAAAAGCGCTCGATGTCGTTGCCTTTGAAGGTGGAGCCATCGCCCCAGATGTTGACGTCGTCTTCCTTCATCGCGGCCACGAGCATGGTGCCTGTCACGGCACGGCCCAAAGGCGTGGTGTTGAAGTAGGTGATGCCACCGGTGCTGATGTGGAACGCGCCGCACTGAATGGCCGCAATGCCTTCGTGGGCGAGTTGTTGGCGGCAGTCGATGAGACGGGCTTTTTCAGCGCCGTATTCCATCGCTTTGCGTGGGATTTCGTTGTAGTCCGACTCGTCGGGCTGGCCGAGGTTGGCGGTGTAGGCGTAGGGCACAGCGCCCTTTTGCTTCATCCACAGCAGGGCAGCAGAGGTGTCGAGGCCGCCGGAGAAGGCGATGCCGACTTTTTGGCCCTTGGGCAGGTTTTGAAGAATGGTGCTCATGGTGTTTGTGTCCGCCGTCGATTAACCGAAGTGGCAGATGTAGTGGTAGGGCTCAGTCACGCGAATGTCGAACTTCGAGTTGCCGGGCACGTTGAATTTTTCACCAGCGCTTGACTTGACCCAGTCGTTGCTGCCGTCGAGTTTGTATTCGCAGAAGCCGCCGACGCACTCCATGATTTCAGGTGCACCGGTGTTGAAGGTCAACGTGGCGGGCAAGATGACGCCCACTGACAGCTTGGTGCCATCAGCCAATGTCAGGCCGTGGCTGACGCATTTGCCGTCAAAGTAAACATTGGCTTTCGTGGTGACGCTGGCGCCGTCGATTTTTTCTGTGGTCATGGTGTGCGTATCTGTAGGAATTGCAAAACCATAGATTTTAGGTGACCCAAAACGACAAAAGCCGCAGTCAGCGGCTTTTGCGTGTTCACAACGCCGAAAAGAGGCGTGTGGTCGAGGTTTTAGTAGCGAGGTGCAGAGCCTGAGGGGGGAACGCCGTAGCCTGTGTTGGCAGGGGCTGGCGCCATGGGGGTGATTTGCAAGCGCACTGTGGGGCCTGGGTCTTGTGGCATTTGCACGGTGTACTGCTTGCCTGCGTATTCATAAACCACGTTGTAAGCCATGGTGCGGTTCTCGTAGAACATTTGTTGGCTGCAGTTTTGAACGTTACGCACTTCGGGTGTGCCTGGGCCTTCAATCTTGTCGCCCAAGACGGCGCCGCCGAACAGGCCCAACATGGTGGCTGCGGCATTGCCAGAGCCTTTGCCCATTTGGTTACCAATGACACCACCGGCAATGGCGCCCATGGCGGCACCCGCGCCAGACTTTTGACCACCTGTCACAACTTCTTGGTTGTTACACACTTGGCGTGGCACAGCCACTTGTTGAATGATGGGTGTGCTGGAGATGACTTTGCCCACTTCTTGGGCTTGCACGGCCGCAGAGGCCAGTGTTGCCATCAGGCCTGCGAGCAGGGTGATTTGGATGTTTGTCTTTTTCATGGGGTATCCCTTTTTAACTTGGCAGAAGTGTAGTGCTTGCGCACTGTAGGTGTCTGTAAAGCGGCGGTAAAACCGGCGTTGCTTCCTTAATCTATAACGCTGGCCCATGCCTCGGGGTTGACGCCCACGATCACTGTGTGTCCTTGAACGAGCACTGGGCGTTTGATGACGCTGGCGTGCGCCACCATCAAGGCGCGGGCCGAGGCGTTGTCCACCACGCTGGCTTGTATCGCAGGTTCTATTTTGCGCCAGGTGGTGCCTTTGCGGTTGACCAGCACCTCCCAGCTCACATGTTGAAGCCACAAGTCCACGGCCTCGGGTGGCACGCCTTGTTTTTTGAAGTCATGAAACACGTAGTCCACGCCATGGTCGCTCAGCCACACGCGGGCTTTTTTGACGCTGTCGCAGTTGGGGATGCCGTAAACGGTGATGGTTGCTTTGCTCATAGGGTGAATCATGCCGCAAACCGAGTGGCCTGTAGCGGTGGGCGACAATCGAAAGATGAATTCACTTGACAGCTGGCTCGCGCATTGCGAGCGTTTGCACCCCAAAAACATCGACATGGGCCTAGAGCGTGTGCGCACCGTGGCCGAGCGCATGGCGCTCAAGTTTGATTGCCCCGTCATCACTGTGGCAGGCACCAATGGCAAGGGCTCGACCTGTGCCATGTTGGAGGCGTGTTTGCTAGAAGCGGGCTACCGTCCAGCCGTATACACCTCGCCCCATTTGGTGCATTTCCAAGAGCGTTGCCGCGTGCATGGTGAGACTGTGCAGCCGGATGATTTGCTGCCGCATTTTGAAAAAGTAGAAAAAGCGCGTACGCAAGGCGTTGAGGTGTCGCTCACGTACTTCGAGTTCACCACCTTGGCGATTTTGAGTTTGATGGCTTCATCGCCCATTGATGTTGCCATTCTTGAAGTTGGCTTGGGCGGACGCTTGGATGCGGTCAATGTGATTGACACGAGCTGCGCCATCATCACCAGTGTGGACTTAGACCACATGGACTTTTTGGGTCATGACCGCGAAACCATTGGCCGCGAGAAGGCGGGCATCATGCGCACGGGCCGCCCCGTCATCGTGAGCGACCCTGTGCCACCGCAAAGCGTGATCGACCACGCTACCGAAATTGGTGCCGACCTGTGGCTGTTTGGCCGTGATTTCAATTTCACCGGCGACAAGCAGCAGTGGGGTTGGGCAGGGCGCGGCCGTCGCTACAGCGGCTTGGCGTATCCCGCGTTGCGTGGTGCCAACCAGTTGGTCAACGCCAGCGGTGTATTGGCCGCGCTGGAGGCCTTGCGCAGCGAAATGCCTGTGACGGCTCAAGCGATTCGCAATGGTTTGGCCATGGTCGAGTTGCCAGGGCGTTTTCAAATCGTGCCGGGTCAACCCGCTTTGGTGTTTGACGTGGCGCACAACGCCCACGCCGTGGCCGCATTGACCGAAAACCTCGATGCCATGGGTTTTTATCCCACCACCCACGTGGTGTTTGGTGCCATGGCAGACAAAGACGTGGCGCCCATGTTGGCGCGCGTGGGCCCCTTGGTCGACCGTTGGTATTTCTGCGATTTGCCGACGGAACGCGCCGCCAAAGCCACGCAGCTGCAAGAAGTTTGGCAGGCGGGCAACCTCCGCCAAGATGTGCAGGCCAGCACCCATGCCAACCCACAAGCTGCGCTGGACGCAGCGGTGGCCGCGGCAGACCCCGCTGATAGAATTGTGGTCTTCGGATCGTTCTTCACGGTCGGGGGGATTTTGGCGAATGGCATCCCCCGTTTAGACGCCCCACATTTGAGCTCCTGAGACCCCATTTACATGGCTTTTTTCAAGTTTCGACTGCCCGGTCAACCCGCTGGTGAGCCCCAAGGCAACACCAGCAACACCCCCGCTGAGAGCGTGGATGTCATGCGCCGCCGCGCCCGCCATCGCTTGATTGGTGCTTCGGTGTTGGTGGTGTTGGGGGTGGTTGGTTTTCCCCTGTTGTTTGACACACAGCCGCGCGCTGTGTCGGTTGACATCGCGGTGGATATTCCAGACCGTGCCACAGCCAAACCTTTGGTCGATACGCCTAAGCAAAAGCCGTTGTCGGCAGCAGCTGGTTTAGATGCCAAAGAAGAAGTGGTGCCAGAGGCTAAGCCTGAAGTGAAGGCAGAAGCCAAACCCAAAGCTGAGTTGAAGCCAGAAGTCGCTGTTGCAGCAGCTGCTGCAGTGGCAGCCGTGGTGCCAAAAGCTGAGACCAAGCCCGAGTCTGCCAAAACAGAGGCCAAGCCCGAGCCTAAACCGGTCGCCAAGCCTGCTGACAGCAAAGACGCCGGTTCTCGCTTTGTCGTGCAAGCCGGGACGTTCTCGGACGATGGCAAGTTGCGCGAAACGCGCAGCAAGCTCGAGAAGGCCGGCATCGCCACCTACACCCAAGTCATCGAGAGCAAAGAAGGGCGCCGTGTGCGTGTGCGCATAGGCCCTTTCACCAGCCGTGACGAGGCTGACAAAGTGGCTCGCAAGATCAAGCAGTTGCAATTGCAGCCGCAAGTCTTGACACTCTAAACGCCCGCTATGCACATACTTTCGGCCGTAGATTGGATTCTGCTGGCCGTCTTGGGTCTGTCGTTCTTGCTGGGGCTGTGGCGCGGCATTGTGCAAGAGGTGTTGTCACTGCTCGGTTGGGTGGCTGCGTTTTATGTGTCGCAGATGTACGCCCCGCTGGCGGCTGCTTGGTTGCCCATGGAGGGCAGCAGCCAAATGTTGCGTTATGCCGCTGGCTTTGTGGTGGTGTTTGTGGCAGTCTTGGTGGCCACGGTCTTGGTCAGCTGGGTGATCAAGAAACTCATTTCAGCGGTCGGCCTTGGGCCCTTGGACCGATTGCTTGGCAGCTTGTTTGGATTGATGCGCGGTGTGGTCATTTTGTTGGCCGTGACCGTGTTGGTGGGCATGACGCCCATGCGTGACACCGAGGCTTGGAAACAAGCGCAAGGTGCGCAATGGTTGCAACAGTTTTTGCATGTGTTGAAGCCGGTTTTACCGGCTGATTTTGGAAAGTACCTCCCCTAATGTGTGGCATCGTCGGCGTTGCAAGCAACGCACCTGTGAACCAGTTGATCTATGACGCCTTGTTGCTCTTGCAGCACCGAGGCCAAGATGCCGCAGGCATCGTCACCCAACTGGACCGTAAATTTTTCATGCACAAAGCCAAGGGCATGGTGCGTGACGTGTTTCGCACCCGCAATATGCGCGCCTTGCCTGGCAACAACGGCTTGGGTCAAGTGCGTTACCCCACGGCAGGCAACGCCTTCAGCGAAGAAGAGGCGCAGCCTTTTTACGTGAACGCGCCGTTTGGTTTGGTGTTGGTGCACAACGGCAACTTGACCAACGCGCATGCGTTGAAGGCTGAGTTGTTCTCAGAAGACCACCGCCACATCAACACCGAGAGCGACTCAGAAGTATTGCTCAACGTGCTGGCCCACGAGATTGACAAGGCCACACGTGGCTTGCCCCTCAAGCCTGACGATGTGTTTGAGTCAGTGCGCCGCGTGCACCGTCGCATCAAAGGTTCTTACGCGGTCATTTCGATGATTGCAGGCCATGGCTTGTTGGCCTTCCGTGACCCCTTTGGCATTCGTCCTTTGTGCATTGGTCGTGGTGCGGATGGCACCTACATGGTGGCCAGTGAGTCGGTGGCCTTGGAAGGCACGGGCCATATGTTTGAGCGCGATATCGCCCCCGGCGAGGCGGTGTTTATTGACCTCGCAGGCAAAGCCCACTTCATGCAATGCGCTGATGCGCCGCAACTCAAGCCCTGTATTTTTGAATACGTGTACTTGGCGCGTCCTGACTCGACGATGGATGGCATTTCGGTGTACCAAGCGCGTTTGAATTTGGGTGAGACCTTGGCCAAGCGTGTGGTGTCCACTGTGCCGCCCAACGACATTGATGTGATCATTCCGATCCCTGAGTCCAGTCGCCCGAGCGCCACACAGTTGGCGCATTTGTTGGGCGTGCCTTACCGCGAAGGGTTTGTGAAAAACCGTTACGTGGGCCGCACCTTCATCATGCCGGGTCAAGGTGTGCGTAAAAAATCGGTGCGCCAAAAGCTCAACGTGATTGCCAGCGAATTCAAAGGCCGCAATGTGCTGTTGGTGGATGACTCCATCGTGCGCGGCACGACCAGCAAAGAAATTGTGCAAATGGCCCGCGACGCTGGTGCGCGCAAGGTCTATTTGGCCAGCGCCGCGCCGCCTGTGCGTTTTCCAAACGTGTACGGCATTGACATGCCTACGCCCGAAGAGTTGGTGGCACACGACCGCACGGTTGAAGAGATTCGTGAGTTGATTGGTTGCGATGCCTTGATTTATCAAGACGTAGATGCCATGAAGCAAGCCGTTCGCGATGCCACTGCGGGCAATGCCCCTAAGCTCGATGGCTTTGATGCCTCATGTTTTGACGGTGTGTATGTGACGGGCGATGTGTCGGTGAGCGACATCGTGCGCTTGAACGAAAAACGTGTGGGCACGGAAGAGGGCGCTGAAGACAACTCGCGCCTGTCTTTGCCCAACCCTTCGGAGTGACCTTGGTATGAGCCAGCACCCTTTACCCAACGATTTGCACTTAGAAACCTTGGCTGTGCGTTTGGCGGCTGATCGCAGCCAGTATGGTGAAAACTCAGAAGCTTTGTACCTGACCAGCGGCTATGTGCAGCCCTCGGCCGAAGCCTCGGCGCGCCGCTTTGCTGGCGAAGAGGACGGCTACACCTATGGCCGTTCTGGCAACCCCACGGTGAGCAGTTTTGAAATGCGCTTGGCGGCCTTGGAAGGCAGCGAGGCTTGCTTGGCTACGTCGTCGGGCATGTCGGCGGTGATGCTGATGTTGTTCAGTTTGCTCAAAGCGGGCGACCATGTGGTGTATTCGCAGTCCATGTTTGGCTCGACCTTGAAGCTCATTGGTTCTGAGTTCGCACGCTTTGGTGTGGAATCCACCGTGGTGCCGCAAACCGATTTGGCCGCATGGAAAGCTGCCATTCGCCCCAACACCAAAATCTTGTTTGCCGAGACGCCCACCAACCCATTGACTGAGGTGTGCGACATCGCCGCCTTGGCCGACATGGCGCACAACGCCGGCGCTTTGCTGGCGGTCGACAACTGTTTTGCGACACCTATTCTGCAGCGTCCTATGGCTATGGGCGCAGACATCGTCATGCACTCGGGCACCAAGTATTTGGATGGACAAGGCCGTGTGATGGCGGGCGCTTTGTGTGCCAGTGAAAAGCTGATCAAAGAAAAATTGCTGCCCGTCATGAAAAACAGCGGCATGGTGTTGTCGCCCTTCAATGCATGGGTGGTGCTCAAAGGTTTGGAGACGCTCGACATTCGCATGCGCGCCCAAAGCGCACGCGCACATGAACTGGCCCAGTGGCTGGAGCAGCAGCCTGCTGTTTCTCGCGTGTACTACCCAGGCTTGGCGTCGCACCCGCAACATGCGTTGTCGATGAAACAAATGTCGGGCATGGGCGGTGCGGTGTTGTCGTTTGATGTGAAAGCGGCTGACCCGCAGCAAGCGCGCACCCGTGCGTTTCATGTGCTCGACAGCCTGCGCACGCTCTCGCTGTGTACCAACTTGGGTGACACCAAAACTTTGCTCACACACCCAGCCAGCACGTCGCACGGCAAGCTGTCGGAAGACCAACGCCAAGCCGCAGGCATTGGCCAGGGCATGATTCGCTTGGCTGCAGGCTTGGAGCATTTAGACGACATGAAAGCCGACCTCTTGCGCGGCCTCGATACCCTTTGATTTTTATTTCTGCATGACCAAAATTCGTACCCGTTTCGCGCCATCACCCACTGGCTTTATTCACCTCGGCAACATCCGTTCGGCCTTGTACCCATGGGCGTTTGCACGCGCCACCGGTGGTGACTTTATTCTGCGCATCGAAGACACCGACCTTGAGCGATCGACCCAAGCGTCGGTGGACGTCATCATCGAAGGCATGAAGTGGTTGGGCCTTGACCACGACGAAGGCCCGTTCTACCAAATGCAACGCATGGACCGCTACAAAGCGGTGCTGGAAGAGTTGAAGGCTGCTGGCCATGTGTACCCCTGCTATATGAGCATGGAAGAGTTGGACGCTTTGCGTGAGAAGCAAATGGCCAACAAAGAAAAGCCACGCTATGACGGCACTTGGCGTCCTGAAGCAGGCAAGACATTGCCTGCAATTCCTGACGGCGTGAAGCCCGTGTTGCGCTTTAAAAACCCACAAGGCGGCTCGGTCGTGTGGGAAGACAAAGTCAAAGGCCGCATTGAAATCAGCAACGACGAGTTAGACGACTTGGTCATTGCCCGCCCCGACGGCACGCCCACTTACAACTTCTGCGTGGTGGTGGACGACATCGACATGGCCATCACCCACGTTATTCGTGGCGACGACCATGTGAACAACACACCTCGTCAAATCAACATCTTCAAAGCCCTTGGCAAAGAACCGCCGGTGTACGCCCACTTGCCCACCGTGCTCAACGAGCAAGGCGAGAAGATGAGCAAGCGCAATGGCGCGAAGGCTGTGACGCAATACCGCGACGAAGGCTACTTGCCCGATGCCATGGTGAACTATCTCGCTCGCTTGGGTTGGAGCCATGGCGATGATGAAATTTTCAGCCGCGCTCAGTTCTTGGAGTGGTTCAACCTCGACCATTTGGGGCGCAGCGCCGCTCAGTTTGACGAAGCCAAGCTCAAGTGGGTGAATGCCCAGCATTTGAAAGCCATGGCTGACGATGCGTTGGCACCTTTGGTGAGTGCTGAACTGGCCAAGCGAGGTATCACAGCGGATGATCGTTTGCCTGCCATTTGTGGTTTGTTCAAAGACCGTTGCGACACCTTGTTGGTCTTGGCCGATTGGGCTGCTGCGTTTTACAACGATGTGACGCCACAAGCTGATGATGTGGCCAAACACATCACGCCTGTTGTGTTGCCTGCGCTTGATGCGCTGGCAGCCAAGCTCGGTGCATTGACTGAGTGGAACACGGCCAATGTGAGCGCCGCATTCAAAGAAGTGCTGACAGAGCAGGGTTTGAAAATGCCGCAACTCGCCATGCCAGTGCGTGTGTTGGTGATGGGCACACCACAAACGCCATCCGTGGATGCGGTGCTTTGGCTCTGCGGCAAAGAAAAAGTTTTGGCTCGTTTGACCAAACGCTAAAATTCTTGATATACTATCGTTCTCGACACCCAACGGGGGTATAGCTCAGCTGGGAGAGCGCTTGCATGGCATGCAAGAGGTCAGCGGTTCGATCCCGCTTACCTCCACCAAAAATGTCGAGACGTTTCGAAAGAAACAACAAGTTTCGAGAGAAACAGTCCAGGTTATGACCCTATCGTCTAGAGGCCTAGGACATCACCCTTTCACGGTGAGTACCGGGGTTCGAATCCCCGTAGGGTCGCCAAGTTTTGTAGCACTTGGCTTTGATTGCTAAAAGCAATCAAGCAAAAGTTACAGCTACCAGGAGTGGTAGTTCAGTTGGTTAGAATACCGGCCTGTCACGCCGGGGGTCGCGGGTTCGAGTCCCGTCCACTCCGCCAAAAACGAGAATCCCTTGTAAGTCTATGATTTACAAGGGATTTTTCTTTGTCCGGTGCATAGAGTGAAATTAGAGTGGTAGCAGATTTGGTAGCAGATCTGACCATGACCCTTAGCCTTCCTATCTATAAACGCGGCAACACATTCGTCTTGCACATCCGCATTGCCGGGCGACAAATTAAGCGATCTCTCGCAACAAATGATCCAGCGCTTGCAAAGCTTCGGGCAATGCAGCTCCTCGGTCAAATCACGGCAGACCGACTCGGTCAAGCCACTGATAAGCAGCAATTCTTAGCCCCACCCGTCCAACTTGACTCTCAAAATGCAATTGCCACAGACGTGCCTTGTGAAATCCCGGTCAGTCAAGAATCCAACCCACCTTTGCTGACACCGATCCCTGCTCAAGCGGTAGCAAGAAACGCACATGTATTGCCAACTTTCTTCGCTCCGAAAAAAGCTTTGGAAGACGCGTCGGTCTTCAAAATGGCTCGTGTTTTTGGCGAATACATCGCTGTCAAAAAAATCAAAGAAGTGACAAAAGTCGACTATGCAAGCTATGCAAAAGACATCACACCATTTTTCAAAAATTCCGACATTCGCACACTGACCGAGCGAGGCGTCAGTGATTTGATCCTGCATCTGCGCCAAGAGCAGGGCAATGATCCGCGCACGATTGATAACAAAATTGGTTTTCTGAGGGCTGTGATTAACCACCTCATTAAAAACGGTCAGTTCTTCGGCGTGAATCCAGCAGCAGCCAAAAATTTGGTGAGCAAACGTGAGAGGCGACAGAGCGGCACAAAACCTATTGCATACAACGACCTCAAGCTGGTATTTGGCGACAGTCGATTTGCAAAGATGCGCGATGAAAAACCGAATATCTATCTAATCGTGATGACCGGCCTCGTCACTGGAATGCGAGTGTCTAGTGTGGGCCGTCTCACAGCAGCAGATTTAAAAATTTCGATGAAGGGCACCCACTACATCGACATCAGCGGCGATAAGACAATCGCAGGTAATCGAGATATTCCGATTCCCCAAATTCTGTTTGAATCATTACATGAACACCTGACAGCCCACGGGAATTTTGGACTGACCGAGCGGGGAGGGGGAAAGGGTTACTCGGATGCCGTAAATAAACCGATCAAAGCCTTTTTGAAAGAGCACCGGCTAGAAGGAGTGCACAAGAAGCTGAGCTTTCATGCATTTCGCAAATCCTTCAACGATCACTTACTCAAATGCGGTGTTGAACAATACATTTGTGGGGCGGTTCTCGGCCATGTCGATGAGACTATGACAACCGGTGTCTATGCAAAGACCCCATCAGTTGATGTTCTTGCTGAACGCATTGATCATCACCAGATAGAAATCTTGAACTACTTAACTTTCACTTGGGAATGAGATCTTTTAAGGATTGATCAACAATTTATAGAACATCTCATTGAGATCTCTCATTGATTAAAACTTCCTCACATTGACATTGCGAACGGTTTCGATTTGATTGCGCAATTATTAGAATTTCCAAGAACGATCGAAGGGTCGAAATTGAGTTTTTCAAAAACTTGTTCTTGAATGCCTTTGAGGCCATTCACCAAAATGCGTGGGGTGATTCCAGTGCTGTAAGCGCCAATGTTGACACTCCTGATCTTGTGCCCCATCAGCTTCGCACGAATGGGTTCATCGATTTGGCTCTCGAGCATAAAGTTGTTGAATGCGCTGCGCAGTCCGTGAGGATTCAATAGCTCTGATTTGAATTTCGGATACGTCTTAAAGAAATCATCGGAAAGATCTTTGATACCGTCAGAAAAGCCTTTGTCACCACGGTCTTTAATTCCAAAACCATCGTTTTCGGCAAGGTAAGTCTTCAGTGTGTCAAAAAGTACTTGTGGAATTGGTACCTCACGTTTTCCGGACTTAGACTTGTCACGAGCAACGGCGATGACTGGTACTTTGTCTGTGGTGATTACTAGGTCTCGAGCTTTAAGCCTGCAAATGCTACTGATTCGCATTGTGGTGATCACTGCAGTAAGGATAATTAGATAGAAAGATTTGTTTAACTTTCCAAACTCAGCGAACTCGTGTGAGCCAAACGTATCCGCTACGACGTGGATGCTAGCAATATCACCTGCTGTTTTTGTCTTGCGATCTGTACTGTTCACCAGAGGTGTCCATTTTTCAAGTGGGTTCTCCCCCCTGTAAATCCCTTGCTCAATCAATACAGCGTAGATTCGCCGAACGAGGCCGAGTTTTTCATCGATAGTGCGCGGATTGTTGATTTCAATTGCATCGTTTGAGTATTTTTTGAAAATTTGGTGTGTGTATGCATCCAGAGTCCACTCACCGATTTCGGCATTGAGTCGCTTAATTCGTGAAATTTCATCCTTACTTGGCTCAGGGCGATTCATAAATTTCGCATATTTTTTGACTGCCTCTAACAGCGTTAAAGGTACCTCATTCAAATACAGTGCATTATTTGAAATTTCGTGGTGGCTGATTTGTTTAGCTGCCTTCAAATTAGCTGGTAGAGCTTTAGGTTTTAGACGCCCCAACCCATCTAGCATGTTCAAGTGTTCGATTAGTGCGTTGTGCTGCGATTGTGTATGTGCTTCAAAAATTCCATTGTTCAAATCAATCTGAAACATCTCTTCATATGTCCCAGATTCATGCAAGTTGAGCTGGTCTACACCATCGATAGCGTCATAGTGATCTAGTAATTCTTTTTTGCTCAAAAGCCCCAGTAACTCTGCAATCATTGGTGTCTCAGCAGCAGATGCGACGGTCGTGTTTTTGGGGATATTTACGATATAGGAGTGAATCATTGGTTTTCCTCACAAATAGCTTGGGGTTCAACTCATTTCATTTGTTGAGTTCAAAGTTGTGCTGAATTGCTTTTTCAAGATATTTACTTGCTAGGTCTAGCGCAGCTCCTCGACTGATTCGATATTTTTCTAAATGTGCACTTAGATAGTTTGCGATCATTGAAATAATCTCATCCTCTTCATGAACTTTCGATGCAAGTTCAAAAAAAGCGATACCAAGCGCTTGCGAATAAACCGATTTTGGATAAGTTGAGTGCAGCAACATCGGTTCAATTTGGGTGCGTTGATTCAAGTTGTATGTGTCGAATTCCCAACCCGGAATTTCGGCATCGATCATGAAAGTTGCACGTGTTGGAAAGTCTGGCACTTTCAATCGTTTGCCTTTGATACGCGTGCATGTCGCATGTTGAGTGCCATCGCTAAACCTGAACGGAACTGGCATGCAATGCTGTTGCTCGGCTTCCTCACTGTCCCTTGTGAAATTGGGCCATCCCATACTAGCTCGAAACCAATGTAGGCACTCTGAAGCCTGTACTGCATTTAAGGTGTCTTGGGTAGCGATATAAAGCCGTGCGTAGCCTTGGTACTCAATACGAAGATGTTCCACGCCCCTTAGCTCTGAGTCCAATGAAACAGGACCAGCCCCGAACAGCTTGCAATTTTGTGTTCGTGGATGAAAGTTCGGTTTTAGTCCGTGTACCCCATCCGGCCATTTGTTGATTGCTTTCACCACAGACTCTGGAATTTGTGCTGACGGGACTCGTAGTCGAGAGTAAGAAGCATCTCCACAAAAACTGAAGAAATCAACGGTTGGAGTCGTTTGTGCAATGAAAGACAAAAAGTCTTCATTGAAAAAAGACACTAAGTTCCGTGAGCCGGCGCCAACATGGCGATGGCTATGACTGTCCTTTAGTAGTCCTTTCTTGTTTTCTTTCATTGTGATTTCCTGTTCTTTCCTTGTTCTTTAGGGTGCAGATGGTTCTATCTGATGCGCTGGATCTTGGTTTCTGATTCGAGTTGCCGGAATTGAGTGCGCCTCAATTTCAACTTTTCGGAACCACATGCATTTCTGACCACTTTTTTGGGCATCGTCAAAACGCATATGGTTCCTTTGTTGGTGCATCAGGTGCTTTTCAGTCTGAAAGGGAATGCCTTAGCGCTTCTTAACAAAGCTCATGTCACCACTTTTCACGAGTGGATCGTCCGCATCAATTTCAGTAATTTCCCCTGAGGAGTCCGGGAGTTGCCAGTTATCTGGAAGCAATTTAATTTTTCGGCTGTGCTCGTAAAAGCGAGTTCCATCCCTGCTTTTGACGCCGTTCACAACAACTTTGATGTACTTGATGTGAATGAGGTATTTGATGGCTTCTTGCACAGCGCGAAGTCCAAACGATGTTTCGGTTGCTAGAGTTTGGTTGCTCGGCCACGCGAGGTCATTTTCATCAGCGTGAATCGCCAGCGTATTGAACACAGCTTTCTGCGGAGATGTAAGACCTTGTACTCGGTATGTTTCGTAGATTCGTTTGCTCATGCCGGTTCCTTTTCCGTTTGAGTTAGACAGATTTTTGACATTCGAATTTATTTCCTGAAATTGGTACTTCAATCTCTCATTGATATCCGATAAACATCTCGCAGACTTCGCGGTAATGTGAATAGGACATCACAGAGAGTTCATATTCCTTCATGCATCAGTAAGAGCGTTATGAAATTGGCCAACCACATTGATTAGCCATGACTTCGTCCGTGCGGTAACAAACGGGTTTAGTTCTACTGATAGCTCGTCATCAGCAATGTTGTGCAGCCGTGCGCCGATTGCATCAAGTGAAACAGCATCAACTAGACGTGGCATTTCAATAATCTGAGTTGACATCGCATACCGCTTGAACTCTTCGTTCTCGAAAAGCGGAATAAATGCTTTTTCACCGATTGCTCCCGGTGTATGACCCAAATTTTTGACAACGATGTGCTTTGCGTGCGATAAAGAATCAACTGTCTCGAGTAGATGTGAAGCGCTATCAAGTGAGCTGTCTACGACTGTTACAGCAAAAACCTTTACGCCGTGCTCAAGCAGAATCTTGTCCATTCCTTCACTTGCAAACCAATTGCGGGACAAAGAATCTGTTCCATTGCCCGTGTCGATCACCATGGAAAAACCAACTTTGAGCGTGCGTTCGACCAACTCGTGCTCAATAGACTCTACGATCTCTGATGCGTCGGCTCCACCTAACAAAACGGCATCTGGTACTTGACGTTTGAAGCTTGAATTCGATGCGTCTGCATCAAGAGCTTCAACTTTGTGACCAAGTTGCTGGAGTGCAATGCGCACGACTTGCGCAGTCATAGTTTTTCCAACGCCGCCTTTTCCGAAGAGCCATACGACTACGGGCTTTACCTCGAGTTCGTTCTGGGCGTCGAATTGCGGTTGCTTTTCTTTGTTTTTAGCCATAACAGTCCTTTGATGTGTTGATTAGGGTTAGCCGTTCATGCCGCCGGGAGATTTGTTGCCTCGCATACTTCGCAAACTAGAAGTTGGCGCTTCATGAGAGTTCTTTGCTGAAGCAGTTTTCGGCTCAAGCGTCTTTGGCTCGTCGTCTGTCAGAAGATCCGACGCATATTTCCTAAAAGTGCCGAGCTTGATTTCGATGCCGCAGCGAATGACGTCTGCATGCATCTCTTCAAGCGTTTTGCCCTGTTCACGCGCAGTTTTGAGGGCGGGCTTCATAGCTTTCACCAAATCCCACGCAGTGATCTCAGTCGGAGTGCGCTGAGAGGTCAGCGCACTGCGCAAGTCAGTCATTACTTGTTCGTCGATTGAAATGTTGTGTCGCATCGTTGATCCTTTCGTAGAGCACAAACACACAGAAAAATAAAGTAAGTTTTCTGGATCATAATCTAAAAAATAAAGTCTTGTCGAGAAAAATTGGAGAGACCCGTGGAAAATTTTCAAGAAATCGTTGTCGCTTGGTCAAAACTGGCGTCAGTAGGGGCGCGTCCGATGGCTGAATCAGTGGGAATTGACCGAGATTTTTTCGCGCGGGTACTCAACAAGCGACGTGATCTGCCGCTTGATAATGCAAAAAAGCTTGGCGATGCTATGGGGGTGACGATTGATGGGTTCGTTCCACAGCGAATCCAATCAAATCTTTGTCGTCATCTTGAAGATCTCACTGCAATTGAAAATCTTGGATTTGAGGTGCGATTTCTTGCGCAGATCAAGAGTCGAAAAGAAGTGAAGGGAGGAAAGAGTCTTCAAAAGTACATGTTTGTGTACTTCGCTTACCAAAAGACGGTCAGGCTATCCGTACTAAGAATGGCCACAGAAAAATGGCACAGACTCATGGAGCAGCTGAAATTTCCTGAATTACCGATCGTTGAAGTTGACACGTTGCTTGTGTCAGAGCTGAACAGCATCGATGTCACGATCGATGTTCAGCCGTGGCAAGATTTCAAGAGCGTTTTGCCCAGAAGCAACAAAAAATATGTCGAAAAATGGATGCAAGCCTTGTTGGAGCAACTTGTTCTTGGGCAAGTTGAGAAATCCGAAAGGTCAGGTGCACCAAAGAGAATCGATAGAAAAACAGCTGTCTTGCGAATTACAGAAAAACATGCAGCACTAAGTGAGTGGCCAGAGGCTGCAGTAAATTACGCAAAAGTTCATTTCTTAGCCCCCTTAAGCCAAGACTTTTTCCCTGCCATGGCAGTGGGAAAACGAGCGGATAGCGCAATAGTTAGCGTTTACGTAGCTTCAATCAACAACAAAGATACGTTGATTTTGGAGAGGGATTTTCACAATAAGGTGGGTCACGCTTTGATCTTCTTCTTGAATCCACTGAATAGTTTTAGCAAGTACGAAGTGCTCTATGACGGCCCAATGCAAGTCTTGATTGAGGCCGCAACTAGCCGTAACTTAAATCAAGACACTCTCATCAGCTTGTCCGCAAAAGACATCTACTTCTTAGATGAGGGCAGTAACTCAAATTTATCGCTTAAGCGTCGGCGTAGTTGAACCAGTTGATGATCGCCAAAACATCTAAAGTACATGGGCAAGTAGCGCGGGGCTTTGATCCAATGATCTCTGCACAGTAATCACAGAGAAACTACAGATAGTCAATGCTCGATGCATGTGTCCCCTCATGAGGCCTTAAATCTTAGCTATATGGCTCAATTCTTTTAAGCACATTCGTTTCGGGACTAGAAAAACGAACGTCTCAGACGATTCAAAGGCATGTAGGAGATCAGCATGTCAGAAAAATCCGCGTTCAAAACCAAATTTCGAGATATCAAGCGTCAGCTGGTGGGTCGTTGCCCAGAAGTTTTGGCCATTCTAGGAATCAACCCATTAGCGATGAGCTACGGCATTGACTGTCCCGTGAACGAGCATCACAAAGGCTTGGCCTCGTTTCAAGTTGACCCGATCGCAAACCGGTATTACTGCACTTACTGCAAGCCCCGTGGGGCGAGTCTTGTTGATCTTGTGATCGACCTTGAAAAAGCCTCAACATTTTCAGAAGCAACGTCGTTTTTGCGGAAAAACTTATGTCTTGAAAGCAAACCTTATTTCCTAGGAACTGAAGCTGAGGAGGGCTTTATCGATTCAGAAGATGAAGTTGAAGTAGTTGATAAATCCATTGTTCAGATGATCGCTATGACTAAGCCAGCCGGTCATAGCAAGTACTGTTTGAAGAGACGAATTCCACCCCTCGGTGCAAACATAACGACTGCTGGCAATCTGTACATTCAGATAAGAGATAACGAGCTGCTTCTTAGAGGAATTCTAGAAATTGACCCACAAGGAGCACGGTTAATTCACAAAGACGAGCCGTTGGATGGAAGCGCCATTGCATTGGGTCCAGTTAACGACGCTCCATTGATTGCTCTTACGCTCGATTGGGAAAGTGCTGTTGCGCTTTACATCATGACCGGTGGAATGCCATGTCTTGCATATCTTGAGCAATCAAACATGCTCGATTGTGTTGACATGTTCATTACTGACAGCACAAAAGGAATTTTCATTTTTGGTACTCCACAGGATTCAATCGAAATGATTGATTCAGCAAAAGATTACATTGAAGGTTTAGGAAAAAAAATTCACATTCATAAAACGAAAAATCACGATTACTGTGAGGAATATACAAATGTGATGAATAATTTAAAACTATAAGAGATTGATTGGAAGTAATTAAGTCAGAAGAGGAGAGGGAAAAAATGTAAGTGAGATAAAGATGAGAAGTGGACGCGATTCTTTTGCGATTTGCTCAAGAATTTTTATGAGTTGTTGAGTTCTGTTTTGATCAATACATTTTGCTCATCAAAGGAGCTAGAAATGACGATCAATTCACATGAAAAATATACAAAACAAGAAGGAAAAAAGGACCATACAGATGAAGGCGTAACGCTGCGTGAATTCTGTGCAATGCGAAAATCAGGCCGCCATCAAAATCGTGTTCAACAGGATGATGAGTTGCATGAGCTATTCAAAATTGATGATTGGACAAAGCTGCGAAAAGTAAAGTTCACTAATGAAAATCTTGCTGAAAAAATTAGTCAGATTAAGCTGAGTCAGTGCTGCCGGCCATTAACTCGTGCATCAGAAACGCATGTGCAAGGTGTTATCTCTTTAGCAGAAAAATATAAAAACTTTTCAGATTTTCTTCTGAATTTTGTAGTGCCACAAATCTACTTGCAGGCAATCACAAATGAACCCTTGAAGCTACAAAACTTTTGCCTTGTTGGCGAACCCGGTATCGGGAAGTCAGCAATGCTCAACGAATTAGCAGCGGTAATGGGTCTTGGCGGAAAAATTTTTGATGCAAGCTCGATTCAAGCAAGTCACGTATTGAATGGATTGTCACGAAACTACACCAGCGCTGATGTGGGTTTGATTTTTCGAGCAATGCTTCTGGAAACTGATCAAGTTACATCGATGCCGCGCCCGGCAAACACTATCTTTTGTATCGATGAAATTGAAAAGGTTGGACGATCAGACCAGTACGGTTCAGTATTAGATTTGCTACTTTCTCTTTTAGAAAACCAAACATCAAAGCGATTTGCAGATGTGTGTATTCCTGAGTTGCCTTTAAATTTAGAGAAATTGAATTGGTGTTTCACCGCAAATTTGACTGAAGATCTGAGTGCACCGTTACGTAGTCGGGTAGTGGAAATTCATGTTCCGTCTCCCACGCAAGAACAATCAATGGAAATTGCCACGGGCATCTTTCAAGATGAAATTCAACTCCTAAAAGGCCGAGTTAAGGTTCTTCCAGATCTCGAATATTCTGAGCTAGAAAAGTTGACTGAATACTCACCACGTCAGCAAAAGCAGCAACTCCGCCTTGCAATCGCACGAGCAATTCAGGAGGGGCGTAACACTCTTGAAATTAACCCCAAGAGTCATACGAAAACATTCCGCATGGGTTTTTTGTAATCGATTGGAAGCTATGATGACGAAAGCAGAACTTCTTACTAAATGGCCAATCCTCTTAAAGATTCCCATTGAGCACGGTCCCGGCTGGTACGGTGTGCTCGACAACATGCTCACTGCTATGCAAAACGCAGGTTTTGATCCGTTGCGCGATCAAATCACGCAAGTAAAAGAGAAATTTGGTTGCATCAAGCTTTATATCGAATTCGATCCGTCAATTGATGGTGGTCAATCTCGGTTTGGTAGGGTTCATCAAGCAATGCGTCATGCTGATAAATCAGCTCGCACTTGTGAAGTTTGTGGTGACGCAGCACATTTGATGGTCACGAATGGTTGGGTAATAGCTCGCTGTCTCGAGCATAAACCTGAAGATGCTTTGACCCTGCGGGAGCATTTCAATCCAGTTGATAGTTCTTAGCTAAGTAGATCTTAATCAGTTTTATTTGTCTGAGTTCTTCTTCTCTTAGTATGGCAATCCAAGTGTAATTAGAGGCTGTAGATGATATTCATAATTGAAAATTTACATACGCAATGAAAACACAAGTCATCCACAGCACCTCAAATCGAAAAATTAGGCCTGAAAAGCCGCAGTATCTCCGGGTCTACGCAACATCTTGTTGACTTCGTCTTGATGCAACTCTTCGTTGACGATCATTTCCCGAGCGTACTCTTCGAGCAAGACCGAATGACCTTCCACGATTTTCAGCAAGTTGTAATACGCAGCCAAGGCGCTCTTCTCGTGCTCCAAGCTTTCGCGCAGGATGTCGCCAATGTCATGTTGCTCGGTTTCTAACAGAGGACCAATCTTCAACGAAGGGTGCCCGCCTAAGAGTGTGACCAATTCACCGGCCTTGTGGGCATGGACCAAACTCTCATCTGCATTGCTTTTCATCCAAGAAACAATCGGAATACGGTTGTAGCCGTACACCATTAGGGAGTAGTGGGTGTACTTCACTACTCCTGCGAGTTCGAGTTCCATGATGCGATTCAGCGCATCGATAGCATCTTTATTTTTTAGGTCTTCCATACCAATTCCTTTCAAATAGTTCCATGCCATCACATGGCATTTTGATTCTCAACTCTTTCAACATTCTTGTCATCAGACTTGAATTTATTGCAGCCCATTGGCACGACTCCAGCCATCAGTAAGTGTGCGAAGAAACACAATCACATCATCCACCTCAGCATCAGATAAAGCAGGAACATCTCCAATAAGTCTGTTGTAGGGGGCTTCTGTTGTGTTGACGTTGCCACGCTGCGCTATCAGTAAGTCATTGAACTTGTTCACTGTTCCATCACTGTTTAGCGGATACCATTTCTCAGGATTAGTGTCACGTTGCACATAAAAAGTCACTGCATCTTTCAAGCTCTTGAACGCGCTATTGTGAAAATACGTTTTGCGTAAAGCCACATTGCGAAGGCTAGGAACTTTGAAGGCCCCACATAGGTCAAATCTAGCATTCAGATCTGCTCGTCCACAAAGGCCTAGGTCAAAGTAATTTGCATCTAGGTTGGCAGGGATTTCCATGTTGCGAGGTAATCCAAGGTTGTCATACGTGTAATCCGTAAACAGTGGATGTGCGCCATCGCTACCCTTTGCAGAGGTATGGCACGAAGCACAATTGCCTTTATTTGGATCATTAAAAAGGGCAAGGCCTCTTGCCTCCTGAACTGACAGCCCGGTTTCGTTTCGCAAATACGCATCGTATTTACTGGTGTACGCGTTGAAAGCCGCATCTTCAATTTGGTACTGTGCCAATGCCAGTGTCAGTTTGTCAAATGCCTGATCAACATCTTCTAAGATGTTTTTGCCAAAGGCGGCTCTAAATTCATTGGCCCAACTGGTGCGCGCTATTCTGGCGACGACCGATGCCTTGTCTGGATTAGCCATTTCTCGCGCGCCAAGCAATGGACCCGCAGCCTGAAGTGCCAAGGTGTCAGCCCGCCCATCCCAAAAAAAACCACCTGTCGGTGTACCGTCTGCATCGAAATAGAAAGCGGTGTTTTTGACTAAATACCGTAGGGATTGGGAGTTTCTCAAACCCGATTGATCTAAGTTTGCTCCCCCCAACTGAACTGCAAGTGCATTGGCAGCAGCATGACCAGTTTCTGGCGCATGGCATGAAGAACACGACTGCCTGCCGGAAGCTGACAGCAGTGGTTCAACGAATGCTTTCTCACCGATTTTGGCGATTGGACTCAATCCTTCTTCGGCAGCTTTTCCACAACCAGTTAAACTTGTGCTGCAGACGATGGCCGTAAATACTGCCAATGCGAACTTGCGAAAATTCATGTTCAGAACTCGTATTCCACCTGAGTGCGAAGAGTCGTCTTAGGGGTCGCGTTGGTTGTACCCGCTAGCAAGCCCACGTTCCACTTAATAGCTTCTTTGGTCCCAGTTTTGACTTTGCCAAACAATGCTGGACCAATTTTGAATTCCTGCTTGCCGCTTGAGTTCCAGTCATTCCAACGACCCACATTACCAAAGCCTTGGACACCCCATTCCAGCATCTCGGTGTTGCGGTATTTCAGCTGCAATTGATAGAGCAACTCAGTATCAAATGCCGTGGTGGCGCGGACATGTTTTTGAATGAACACGTTGAAGTTACCTTGCCACTTACCCCATTCGCTTTGGAACATGGGGCCGTATGTGATTTCATAACCTTCAGTGCGATCCTTAGGGCGCTCAACCTCTAACAAGAAACCAACGTCCACCGGGTATTTGCCCGACTCTGTGAGCTGGAATCTGTTTTCCCATTCCCATGCATCAAAGCTGTTTGACTCACCTGCTGGCTTCGCGTACTTGGCATAGACCTCTGTGAACCACCAGCTAGTGGGGGTGAAACCATAGCCTATGGAGTTGGCTGACTCGGTGCTGCCGTCACGGTTTTTATGAATGCCGGATTTGAAGTCGATTTCGCGTTCACCGTATTCCACGGTGGGTAAGCGGATGTAATCATTAGGGCCTGCGTGAGCTTGTGTGGCTGCAAAAAGGCAAAGCGCTGCCATGGCCGGAATGGCCTTTTTCTTAAACATAAATTTTCCTTGGAGAGTTAAGAGAAGTGAGTTGCCTGCATCAAGCAACTGTTGACCGCAGACGCATGTGTCGCGCCGCAGAACTTATTAGCAATATGGAGAGCAGATAAAACAGCACTTGCAACTGGCTTGGACTGGCGTCATACCCGATCACGCCATGCAACACCATGCCAATCAAGCTGTCGTTGGTCAGCAATGCAGAACTGTCCCAAGCCCGCTCGCTCAGCCATTGCAACCAGTCTGCTTGCTGCATGGTTCTGGCTAGCTGACTGGCTAAATTTCCCGCAAGCATCAAGATCAATACATTGGTTATGGCAAATAAGCGTCGAGGTTGTACCTGACCAAGTCCGCTGTAAATCAGCCAACCTGCCGCTACACCAAGTAGAAATCCCAAAGTAGCACTGAGCATCAAAGTGGCGATGCCTTCCGGGCTTCCTGATGCAAGCCCAGCCACAAACAGCACAGTTTCAGCACCTTCGCGCAAGACGGTCATCGCCACAGCCAAAGCGACTGCCCATAACGAGCCTACGCCTTGCGATGCATCAGCCCCCAGACGTCTAGCGTCTTCGGTCATTTCCCGAGCATGTGTGCTGACCCATATGGTGTGCCATGTCAGCATCAGCAAGGCGACGCTGAGGATGACCACATTGACCAAATCTTGTCCGAGGCCATTAGCCCAGTCGCTGATTTGCTCTATAGCTGTAGCCATCAGTAACGACCCCACCATGCCCGCCACTGCGCCAAGCATCAGCCAACGGGTTCGGTTTGGCACCGATCGCGTAGCCGCTGCAACTATGCCCACGAATAAGGCGGCTTCGAGCGTCTCTCTGAAGACGATGAGTCCAGTTCCAAACATAGCTCAGCCTTATTCCGCAACAACCACGCCCTTGGCAGTGGTTGGATTGAATTCGCCAAAGAAGTCGTATCGTCCCGATTTGAGAGGGCCGATGTAGATCACTGCCTTGGCTCCAGCGGGGATCAGTTTTTCACGATTGAGTGAATGGCTCTCGAACTCTTCTGGTGTGCTGTCTTGGTTATGAACGCTGAGCTTGATGCGCTGATTTGCTGGCACCTTGATTTCAGCAGGAGAAAACAGATGGTTTTTGATGGTCAGTACCACCTCATTGTCTGCAGCTTGCGCCAACGAAGTCACGAGACCTGCAATCACCGCCATAAAAACGAAAGTCTTCCGCATTGTCATAGTCCTTTGCATACGTCCCTCCAAAGGTTGAAGGGGAAAACGTGCGCAAAGTATAAATGCGAATCACTCTCATTTGCAATGAAGACATTAAAAACTTGGGAAACAAGTAAGGTCTTTCGCGGATTTGGAGTGGGTGAGCCGCAACTCAGCAGAGAGTGAGCATCTAAATCGTCCAGCCTATATCTAATATGAACAGGGCAAATCAACGCCAGCTCATAGCTAAAAGAGCGAGGTGAAAGATAAAACGTTACAGCCGAAGCATGCGCTTGGGAATTTTCAAAGCATCCATACATTGCTGGTCGTTGCCACGGGTCAATTGCACGTAAGCGATGTTGCGGTGAAAACTGATTTCTTTGATTTGTGACTTGGTCACGATGGCATCTTTGCGTAGCTCACTACCAAGGCAAACGGGGCAACCCAAAATATTCCACCAAGTTAAATCTTCGCCGTATTGCTTGCGAATTTTGTTATCCACTGCCGACATATCGGCCTCGCAGCGCCCAGCCCATGCGGGCGCTACAACGCTAGATGACAAACCAATCCATAAGAATAAAACAAAGAATTTTTTGAATTGAGTTTTCATACACACCTCAGAACTTTGTTGTTAGCTCCGTCAGCCATGCGGGTGATACGTTGACTAGCCATGTTTCAAAAGCTTTATCGCTACCGGTGTAAACCATCACAGCGATCAGCAACATCGCCAAACCTAAAAGTACTTTGCCTGTTTGCCCAGCTTGCATCATCTGGTTACGCCACTTGCCCATAGCCGTCCTAGAGACTTGACCAAGAATGACAATCGGCAGAGCCGCACCCAAACCAAATATACCCATCAGTGTTGCAGCATGTGCCAGTTGCGAACCTTCGCTGGCCAACACAATCGCAGCACCCAATGTAGGGCCAACACACGGACTCCAAACAATACCCAGAATTAAGCCAATTGCGAATTGACCCCAAAGCCCATCCAATTTCCATCTGGACAGCAACGAGTTGCCTACATTGCTGATGCCAGAAGCGGCACTTGCGAACCTCTGCTGCAATGTACTTGATAGCAATAAGACACCCATGAGCGCCAGAACGATTGCGCCCACATTTCTGAATGTGGATGCATCCAGTCCCAAATTGCTACCGAGCCACGCCACAGTCGTACCAATGACGGCATAAGAGATGGCCAACCCACCCGCCAAAGCCAATGGTGCTCTTGGATGGGTATTGATGGCTGTGCCCAAAAGAATGGGCACGATGGGAAGAACGCAAGGCGAGAGCGTGGACAAAACGCCCGCCAAGAACCCAAATCCGTAACTGGCAAGACTGAATTCCATGGCGATCAATTAAGAGTTTTTTTGTACAAGGCTTCTATGCCATTGCGCGTTGAATCCCCCACAGAACGCCCCACTTCTTTCCCGCCTTTGAACGCGATGATGGTGCTTTGCATCGTAACTTTGAAGTTTTTGAGCAAGTCCTTTTGCGAATCAAAATCAATAGTCATCATGGTCACGTCTTTGAATGCTGGCGATGCCATCAGCTCAGATTGGATTGGAATTTGAGCTTTGCATGTTGGGCACCAAGGAGCATGGACTGCTAATACGACACCCTTGCCTTCTGCATTTAATTTATCGAACTCAGCTTGGGCATATGGTTTGATTTCACCTGCAAAGCTAAGTGCCGAGAGGGCCGTGAGACACACAACCAAGATGTACTTGAGTAATTTCATGATGAGTTCCTTAGGGAAAAAATTAAGCGACCCTGTAGGCGGCAAAGCGTTCGTCAACTTCGGTTGCAAATGCATGATTTGAGAAGTTGCTAAGTGTTTTCACAGCAACTGCCAACACGATATAGAGCAAATCACGCTCTTGGAAACCTGCATCGATGAAGGCTTTCACGACCGCCGGACTTGGCTTTCCTTGTGTCTTCACCATTTCCGTGGACACCGCATAAAGGGCTGCCAATTTCGCATCTTGAATGGGTTGATGCGAGCGGATGGCTTGCAGCACGTCGGCAGGAACACCGGACATTTTTTCTGCAATCATGCTGTGCGCTGCCGTGCAGTAGTTGCAACCATTGACTTGGCTCACAGCCAAGAACACCACCTCTTGCTCCGCAGGCTTGAGTCCAGACTCAGTGCGAAACAAGCCATAGCCATGTAAGTAGGTGCTCAAAACAGCAGGCGCATTCGCCATGTTGGCGTACATATTGGGAATGAAGCCAACTTGCTTGAGTGCGATGTCGAGGATTTCTTTTTGCGGGCCTTGCGCTGTTGCATGGTCGACAGATTTCAGATTCTGGATGAATGCATGGCTAGACATAAAACAAGCTTTCAAAGTTATTGTGTGGACTTGAATGCTAATTTTTAGCAACCATGAAGAGTTGACTTAGCGTCTCGTCTTGATGTTCAGAAATCTCAAACCATCAAATTTCTGTTGTTCTTACTTGATTCTTGAGCCACTCAGTCGGCGAGCACCCCAGCTTGCGAACGAAGGCCCGCGTCAATGCACTGGAGCTGGCATAGCCCACATCATCGACCACGTGCTTGAGTCGTTTACCGTTTTTCAGCATTCTTTGGGCAAGCATGATGCGCCACGAGGCCAAATATTCACCCGGTGTTTCACCCACCACCTCACGAAAGCGCACAGCAAACCTTGCCCGCGACATGCCGGCAGTGTCAGCCAACTCATTCAAGTCCCAGCTTCTCACGGGGTCCGCTTGAATAGCCAGCAAGGTTTTGGAGAGCTTGACATCGCCTAGCCCAGCCAGCGTACCTCCCGCAGTGATTCCTTGCGCAATGCAGTGCCGAAGCAATCGAATGATGAGTACTTCGCACAAGCGATCCAGCAGAGCTTGTCTTCCGTCTTCATTCGCAAATGCTTCAAAGAACATGTGATCGAGGATTGAATCAATCCCTGCGATTTCAGAAATCTTGATTTCAATCAGGCTGGGTAATGAGTCAGTGATCGGGTTCTTACCGCCGCCACCAAATTGAACAGTACCGCACACCACATCAGCACCTTTGGATTCATCGGCAATAAGTCGGTGTTTATCTGGCCTCGGTAAGAACACCAGCGTAGGCTCGTTGACTTCAATCGTGCGCGGCTCAATGCCCATGAGCTGAACGGGGCCGCGACGGATGAGGTGAAGATGACCGCGCAATTCATCTTTCTCAAACTCATGCCGCCCACAGATGTTTCCAGCAAAGAAAACACCTGCGTGAATTGAGAAGTTGCTGAGAAGCATGCTTAATTTATCCATCGCAAAATAATACCCTGAGACAACAAAGTAGAAGATAAATAACTCAAAGTCTCGAATTTAATCTTTTTCAAAAATCCTTGAATCATTCCTCGATCTGGTTAGCTCTTAATTACTGAGGAATCTTCCTCTCGTAAAACTTTCTAGGAGACTTCAATGAAAAACCGTTCCATCCTTTCCGCAATGGCTGTGACATCTGCAATGGCATTCACCAGCATAGGTGCCATCGCAGCATGCGGGCCTAAGTGCGGCGCTAAATGTGCTCCCGCTGCCTCTGCTAAGTGCGGTGGCAAAGGTGCGAACAAATGTGCCGCCAAGTGTGCGGCTAAGTGCAAAGCTAAGTAAGTCGCTTAAGAGGCCCTATGAAAAATAGATCGGTCTTGTCTGCCATGGCAGTCACCGCAGTTTTGATGGGGGGGGCCTCATCAATACAAGCGGCATGTGCACCCAAGTGTCGGGGTCGATGTTCTGCTCAAGCGTCAAAGTGCGCACCTAAATGCGGTGCCAAGTGCGGCGCGAAAGCAGATCCTCGTTTGATACAACGACCAACGGGCTACAAACCTAACTACCCACTCACACCGCAAACCGTCAAAGCGGGTGAGGCGGTGTTTCAAAACACCAAGCTGTCTTCTAGTGGGTTGTCTTGCGCCACATGTCACAACAATGGACAAAGCTACCAATCCTCATTTGGTAAGCCTTTTCCACATCAGGTGGCGATGGCCTCTGAGACTTATGGTCTAAAAAGTGTTGAGCTTGATGAGGCAATTCAGATGTGTATGGTGGGTCCCATGGCTGCAAGGCCATTTGATTGGAAATCAGCAGACCTTGCGAATCTGTTCGCATTCATTTCCGCAGAGCAGCAAAAATTTATGAAACGTTAGTTTGATCCACCCAAGTTATGCCAAACGCAGAGTTGGGTGGATTCTTAATTTGCAAGGAGCACAGGATTGCAAATCGAACTGATCAAACGCCACCTTTGCGCAAGCAATGAATTGATGCAAAGAGGACTCAGCATTTCTGATGTTTTGACTCATCAGAAGTACATCCCCGATCAAATTCCCCCCGATGAGTCGTTGCATTTCCCAGCGGATGATGTGCTCGACTCAAATTCAGGCGCTCAGTATTTTTTACATCGACATGAATCAGATTCATTAGGTCACTCGTTGCACATTCACTTCTTCAAACGCTGGAGACCGCAAGAACTAAGTCTGAAAAGTCACGAAACAATCACCACCCATTTAGTGGGATTAGCGTTGAATGCGCAAGGCCATCCATCGCACTGGTTCACCGTCAACCAGTGGGTTGTTGGCGATTATTGGCAACCAGCAGAAGAAACGATAACTCTCTTTAGGAACTGGAAAGTTTCAAAACCAGATAAAGGCCGGGGAGATGATGTTCTGAGCATTGGGCATGAATGGCTTTCTAGCCTCATCGCACTCCACTTGGATGGCGACATCAAAGAATTGCTCCATGAGCGAGATGCAAGACTAGACCAACTGGTTGATGCCAGTCCTTATGTCAATGTGTTGGACGACCGTTCTATTGAGGTGTTTGGTACTCGAAATATTTTGTGAATGGCGAATCATTTTTCACACTCAATTACTCTTAGTTACTAGAAGTTGCGATTGCGACTTCAACTTTGAAAGGATTCAAAATGTTTTACGTGAAAAATCTGCCGACTTGGGAGCGAATTTTGAGAGTCATCATCGGCATGGCTTCCTTGGTGATTGCATATCTGAGTTGGGGGCATAGCAACTTTGGCCTTGCATCTGCTGCCATAGGTGCGATGCTGTCAATGACTGGGCTAATGGGCTTCTGCCCAATGTGCGCGATGGTTGGACGTAGACTGAAGCAGGAGCAATAAATCATGGACCGCATGGATAGCCGGCTGAACTTAGTGAATGCTGCGAAATCAGGTGACCATGCGGCTCTCCAAGAATTGCTTGTTTTTAGCCAATCGGATGCAAGGCGTTATGCGTACAAACATTGCCACGCAAGCGATGTAGACGATGCCATTCAAGAGTCGTTGATGATCGTTTCACGCAAGGTGAAGAGTCTTAAAGCTGCTGCTGCTTTTTCATCTTGGCTGTTTACTGTGATCAAGCGCGAATGTCGAAAACTTTCTCGGGCCATGTTTCGTTTTGAGCCTCTTGAGGATGATGTTCTGGAAGCACAGCTAGCTTTACGCTCAGATGACTCACTACGAATTGATTTGGTCTCTGCACTTGAGTCTTTGCCTGTTCACTACTTAGAAGTCTTACTGCTGAGGGACTTTGAAGAACTGACAATTTCTGAAATTTCAGAACGTGTATCTGAACCTATACCTACGGTCAAAAGCCGTTTACATCGTGCACGAGTTCTAGTGCGTGAATATCTTGTCAGTGACTAATTCTAAGAAGGAGAGCACTCGATAGATTCAACTGAATCACTGGTCGCATAGCTGATTTGGACTCATGTATGTGCTTCTAAACCGCTAGCACAACGCTCCAGTCAGTTAGTTGTGTATTCCAGTGACTTGCGTTCACGTCGCATGTGCCATTTGGCATGCATGCCGCCAGTGCTGACTTTGACAGTGCCATAACTATTTGTGTTGGGCACTTCAAATCCCCCCCCAAAAAAGTCCAGTTGAAGATGTATAGTCCATACAAGTCTCTTGAGCCGCGAGGTGGTAGCACCAAACGGTAATAGAGTGAAGTTAGAGTAAAAAGCTGCCAGATCGAGTGTTTATGCACCCTACAAGGCGTTTTTGGAAGAGTCCCGTCCACTCCGCCAGTAAATGGGAAGCCGCTATAAGTCTTTGATTTATAGCGGTTTTTTCTTGTCTGTGCCTCATTCAGCTTCCCAAAAATCTTCGCCCAATGACCTTGCTTGTTCGGTCAAAAAGCTGGCGCAAGCTTTGATTCGAGCCAAGTCGTGGGTATCAGGATGCGTGATCAGCCAATAGGCGCGCGTCAGGTGTACCTCATTGGGTAACACGCGAACAAGCGTTGGGTAATCCTTCGTCATGAAGTGCGGCAAGACGCCGAGTCCTGCGCCGCCCACGATGGCAGTCAACTGGCTGATGACGTTGGATATGTGCAGTCGGGGTTGGATGTTCCGATTGACCATGGGTAAGTAGTCCAGCTCGGCGGTCCACATCAAGTCTTCCACATAGCCAATCCAGTTGTGTTCTAGCAGGTGCTCTTTGTTTGCCACAGGCGGGTGCGCGTCCAGATAGCGCTGGCTGGCGTAAATGCCCAAGCCGTAGTCTACGAGTTTGCTGGCATAGACGCGACCTTGGCTTGGGCGGGCCATGCTGACAGCGATATCAGCTTCACGTTTAGACATGCTGAACGACCGAGGGTTGGCAACCAACTCTATGTTCAGGGCCGGGTTTTTGTTGCACAACTTCGCCAATTGCGGGGCTAGGAAATAAGTGCCGAAACCTTCAGGTGTTCCGATTCTGACGCTGCCAGTTAAGTGCGCTGTTTCTGCGCGCAATCTTGCCCCCATCCGTACCGTCAGTGATTCGATCTCTTCTGCATCGCCAAGCAAAGCCTCCCCCTCGGGGGTGAGTACAAAGCCGACCGGCCGTCGTTCAAAAAGCCGGACCTTCATGGCCTCTTCAAGTGCACCGATGCGTCTGCTCAGCGTGGAGTGATCTACCCCCAGCCGCCTAGCAGCAACGGTCAGTCGGCCTGTGCGTGCCATCGCTAAGAATGATTGCAGATCGTTCCAGTCAAAGGTATTCATGTGAATTTATGCACAGTCAAATTTAAATAATGCGAATTCTATTGCAAAAAATAACAATGTATATTGTATCCAGAGTTGATTTTGCATCTATGTATACTGTATTCAGTCGACTCAAGGAAAACCAAAAACGATACCAAAGGAGATGAAATGTCGTTGATTCAAAAACTCAAAGCACGTGCTGCTGAAGGTCGTCCAGTACGTGTAGCGGTGATCGGGGCGGGCAAATTTGGCTCGATGTATTTGTCACAGGCGCCGCGTACGCCGGGGATTCATTTGGTTGCGGTGGCTGATCTGTCTCCAGACCGTGCGCGAGCATCATTGGCGCGTGTGGGTTGGGAGTCAGCGCGCTTTGCAGCGACTTCCATGACTCAGGCGGCCAAGGATGGCAGTACTTACATCACCGACGATGCGGCATCTGTGATTGCGAGTGATTGGGTCGACATCGTCATTGATGCGACGGGCAGCCCCGCCGCAGGAATTGCACACGCGCTGTTGTGTTGCGAACACCGCAAGCACATCATCATGGTCAACGTCGAGGCGGATGTTTTGGCTGGGCCTTTGCTGGCGCGCCGTGCCAAGGAAGCGGGCATTATTTATACGATGGCATCGGGTGATCAGCCAGCTCTGATTGCCGAACTGGTGGATTGGGCGCGCACCATCGGGATGGAGGTGGTCTGTGCTGGCAAAGGAACGAAATACCTGCCGATTTATCACAAGAGCACGCCCGATACCGTGTGGGGCCACTATGGTTTTAGTCAGGAGCAGGTGGCTGGCGGTGATTTCAACGCCCAAATGTTCAATAGTTTTTTGGATGGCACCAAGTCAGCTCTTGAAATGGCAGCTGTGGCCAATGGCTGTGAGTTAACGCCCCCCAAAGATGGTTTGTATTTTCCGCCCTGTGGTGTCGACGATTTGCCGCACATCTTGCGCCCCCGTTCGGAGGGGGGCATCTTGGCGCAAAAGGGCATGGTTGAGGTGGTGTCCTCTATCGAGCGTGACAGCCGCCCCGTCTTCCGCGATTTGCGTTGGGGGGTGTATGCCGTCTTTGAGGCGCCAAGTAAATACGTGATGGATTGCTTTCAGCAATACGGTCTCAAAACCGACGCCACGGGCAAATATGCGGCCATGTACAAGCCCTATCACCTGATTGGTTTGGAGCTGGGCATTTCTGTCGCCAGCATCGCTGTGCGCCAAGAAGCCACGGGCGCAACGGGTGAGTGGCGTGGCGATGTGGGCGCTACGGCCAAGCGATCGCTCAAAAAAGGCGAGAAGCTAGACGGCGAGGGCGGTTTCACGGTCTACGGCAAGTTGATGCAAACCGCAGACTCTCTTCGTATGAATGCTTTGCCAATTGGGTTGGCACACAACATGGTTCTCAAGCGCGACATTGCTGAAGGTGAAGTGGTGACTTGGAACGATGTGGACTACGACGCGACCAAGCAGGCAGTCGCCATTCGACGTGAGCAAGAAGCGATCTTCCGTCAAGAAATGAACATCTGATTTGGCAAAAACGCATTGCTTTATTTCATCCATCAAGGAGACAAAAAATGAAAATTCTTAACAACATCCGCGGCGCCGTTCGTGTCAGTTTGCTGCCTATTTGCATGGCGGCGCTGACCTTGGGGGCGCAAGCACAAGATGTGCGCGAGCGCGTCATCAAGTTCTCTCATGTGCAACCTAAAAATAGCCACATGGATGCAGGGGCTCAGAAATTTGCTGATCTGGTGGCTCAAAAAAGCAACAAGAAAATCACGGTGCGTGTTTATCCAGGTGGCGCTCTTGGCGGGGACATTCAAACCTTGTCGGCTTTGCAAGGCGGCACGATCGAGATGACCACCATGCCGCCCGGTTTGATGATTGGGCTGAGCAAGGAATATGCGGTCTTTGACTTACCTTTCTTGTTCAACAGCTTTCAAGAAGCGGATGAGTTGCTCGATGGTCAAGTCGGCAAATCCTTGCTGGAAAAAACACCTCCTGGTGTTGTCGGTCTTGCGTATTGGGATCATGGCTTTCGTAACCTGACCAACAACCGCCGTCCGGTGGCGCGTGCAGAGGATTTCCAAGGCCTGAAGATTCGAGTGGCTCAGTCGCCCATGATCATCAACACCATCAATGGCCTAGGTGCCAACGCAACGCCCATGTCATTCACCGAGCTTTATGGGGCGCTCGAAGCGAAAGCCGTGGATGGTCAAGAAAACCCGACCTCCGTGATCGAAGCCAACAAGTTTTATGAAGTTCAAAAGTACCTGACTCTGTCACGTCACCAGTACAACCCGTTGATCGTGATTGCCAGTCGCAAGATGTGGGATCAGCTCACGGCCGATGAACGAAAAATCCTCACCGATGCAGCGGTGGAGGCCCGTGCTTACCAACGTACGGTGTCTCGCGACATGGACGGCAAGGCGCTGGTATCTCTCAAATCTCAAGGCATGCAAGTGACAGAGATTTCGGATGCTGAGCGCAAGAACATCATTGAAAAACTCAAGCCTGTGTCAGAAAAACTCGCCAAAGACATTGGCGAACCTTTGGTCAAACAAGTGCGTGCTGAGATTGATCGGATCCGCAGTATCAACAAATAAGACTTAGGCCCTGACTGTGAATGTCTCGGATGCAAGTGGGTCCGAGACATTTTCAATTGCCGTCAAAACCTATGACCAAAGATACCTTGGCATGGCTGGCGCACGAGGTGCGCGAAGGGCGTTCATCAGCAAGCAAAACACCGCGATGAAACGCAGCGCAATCAAACCGCTCATCCACTGCATGGGGTTTTCGCTCAAATACACATAGGCGTTGAAGTAGTCCATGACCAAAGCCGTGATGGCGATGCCCACGTACAACAGCGACACTTTTTCGAAATACCAATTCTTCAAATAGCTGAACAGGTAAAAGGCACTGATGAGAACAACGAAACAAGCGCGAAACACAAGGTAGCGTTCAAAAGCTTTCGGGTCAAGCGCTCCGAGTTCAAAGTTGCCAATGGCCAAATGTGAGAAGAACAGCAACTTGATGACTTGTGAGGTCACCACAAGTAACAAAAACATGTTCCGGTATTTGAACCACGTATCTGTGCTGGAGACGGCAGGCACATCTTCACCCATGAGCGCATTTAGCTCTTCATCGGTGACTAGCGGTTGGCCTGCTTGGAGATGGCGCATGTGGCGTCTTTCGACTTGAGTGGTATTTCAAGTTGCCAAAATTTTAAGCATCAAGAGCTGTTCTGCGTGTGAACTCGCCGTGAAGTTCTGTAAAGACAATGGTTATTTTTTGATAAGAAATGCTTTGATCAGTGCGTGGGTGTGGCGTCGTTCACCCAGTTCATGCCTTGGGCTAAGGCGTAGTTGGCCGCGTCATCGTGGGTGGCAAAGTCATCAATGAAGCACATGATGCGTGCAGTGCTGGCACTGCCTTGGCCGCTGGCCACTGAGACTTGAGCCGCAAAGCGACCGCTGGGTAGGACACGTGGGCAGGCCGCGATGCGGTATTTACCAAGCGTGATGGAGGTGTGTTGAATATGAATAGCTGGAATCATGAAAATCTTAAATAGAGAACGACAAAACACAGTCCTGTAAGAACTGGTTGAAATACGCGAAGAAGTGGGAATTTACTTAAAACGCCCCTTTGCTAAGGGGCTGGCACGCCCAAGGTAGAGGTAGCGTGCTAGAAGTCGACTAAAGCGATCAGGTATTGTAGCAGGCTCTGCAACTTCTTGCTTAGCGAGCCTGACGTCCGACCAAACCAGAGGCCAAAGCTGTGCCCATCACAATGACCACGGCGCAGCCCATCATCCAATGGGTCACCACTTCGTCTAAGAACATCACGCCAAACACATTGGCAAATACCGGAATCAAATACGTGACGGTCATGGCGCGTGCAGGGCCGGTGCGCGTCATCAAACGGAAATACAGCACATAGGCCAAAGCCGTGCACAACAGGCCTGCGATACCAAGCGCACCCCAGGCATGCAACGATGGCATTTCGTTCGGCCAAGTGAGCAAAGCTGGAAGGGTGAGCCCCAGACTCGCACCCCACAAACTGCCCGTGGTGGTGACCAGTGAGGGGACATTTTGCAAATAGCGTTTGGTGAAGCTGCCCGCAATGCCGTAGCAAAACGTGGCGATCAAGCAAGCCACCACAGCCAATCCAGAGCCGCCGGCTTTGAATGAAATGCCACCGGGCACATCGCTGGCCAACAAAACCACACCCGTGAAACCCAGCGCCAAACCCACTGCACGTGTGGCATTGAGTTTGTCACCCAACCAGGCCCAAGCGATGAGCGCGCCAAACAAGGGTGTGGTGGCATTCAAGATAGATGTCAGGCCGGTGTTGATGTGCATCAGCGCGTAGGCATAGCAGGCAAACGGAATGCCCGCATTGAGCAAGCCTGACGACAGCGCAGGGCGCCAGTGCTGTTGCAGCACAGCGACCTCGCGGCGCCACATCAACACAGGCGTGAGGATGATTGCTGCCAAGGTAATGCGCACCCAAGCTGTGGGGAATGGGCCAAATGCATACGCACCTTCGCGCATGAACAAAAACGAAGAGCCCCACAGCAGGGCCAGCAGCACAAACTCAGGCACCCAGTCACGCCAAGGCACGTGCGCGTCGGTCATGCGTGGGTGGCCTCAAGTGCGAGCAAATGTTTTTTGCGGTCCAAGCCGCCGGCAAAGCCTGTGAGCGAGCCATTCGCACCCAGCACGCGGTGGCACGGCACGATGATGCTGTGTGGGTTTTGCCCAATCGCTGCGCCCACGGCGCGTACGGCCTTGGGGTTGTCAATGTCGCGGGCGATGTTGCCATAGGTGCTGGTGTGACCGTAGGGAATGCCTTGCAGGGCCTGCCATACTGCGCGTTGAAACGGTGTGCCCCAAGCTGGTTGCAGCTGAATGTCAAAGGTTTGACGTTGGCCTTCAAAGTACTCACGCAGTTGCTGCGCGGCGGCTAACAAGGTGGGGTGCGCGTTGTCAGTGACCCATGAGCTGCTGTCGGGCAGGTGCTCTTGGCGATGCACAAACCACACGCCTGCCAAACCTTGTGCGGTTGCGGCCAACAGCACATCTCCAAGTGGCGATGTGCTGTGCATTTGGTAGATGGCAGTCGTTGGCATGGCGTTGTTCTGTGGGTGTTTGCCCATCATAGTGGGCCTCATAAAGAGGGGGCTTGGCTCTCTACAATCTCATCACTATGCAAGTGAACGCCTCCATCTTCAAAGCCTACGACATCCGCGGTGTCGTTCCCTCCACCCTCAATGTCGACGTCGCCGAAGCCTTGGGCCGTGCCTTCGGCACACATGCGGCAGCCGCTGGAGAAACCACCGTGGCCGTGGGGCGCGATGGCCGCTTGAGCGGTCCTTCGCTGGTTGAAGCCTTGATTCGCGGCTTGGTCGCTGCCGGCGTGCAGGTGATCGATGTGGGCGCTGTCACCACCCCCATGCTGTACTTCGCGGCCAGCACACTGTGCAAGAGCGGCATTCAAGTCACGGGCAGCCACAACCCCAAGGACTACAACGGTTTCAAAATGGTCTTGGGTGGTCGCGCCATTTATGGCGATGAAATTCAAGGCTTGCGCGAGATCATGCAAGCTGAGAGCTGGACGCTCAAAGCGGGCGGCAGCGTGAAGCAAGTCGATGTGACCGCCGATTACGTGGCCCGCATCGTGGGCGATGTGCGTCTGAGCCGCCCCATGAAGGTGGTGGTCGATTGCGGCAACGGCATTGCCGGTGCCACAGCGCCTGGCATCTTCCGCGCTTTGGGTTGCGAAGTGATTGAGCTGTTCAGCGAGGTGGATGGCAACTTCCCCAACCATCATCCAGACCCCAGCAAGCCCGAGAACTTGAAAGATCTGATGGCCACCTTGAAAACCTCGGGTGCCGAATTGGGCTTGGCATTTGACGGCGACGGTGACCGCTTGGGCATCGTCACCCAAGAGGGCAACAACATTTACCCAGATCGTCAGATGGCTTTGTTTGCACAAGACGTGTTGTCACGCGTCCCTGGCGGTGCGATTGTGTTTGACGTGAAGTGCTCGCAGCGTTTGGCCCCCGCCATTCGTGCAGCCGGCGGTCAAGCCCTGATGTTCAAAACTGGTCACTCGCTCATCAAAGCCAAGATGAAAGAAGTCGATTCGCCTTTGGGCGGCGAGATGAGCGGCCACATCTTCTTCAAAGAGCGTTGGTTTGGTTTTGACGACGGCACCTACGCCGGTTGCCGCTTGCTCGAAATCGTGAGCCGCAGCCCCGATGCCAACGCGGTGCTCAACGCATTGCCCACTAGCTTTTCGACCCCTGAGTTGAACGTGGGCTGCGCCGAAGGCGAGCCACACCGTTTGAGCGCTGAGCTGCAACAGCTGGTGTCTTCGGGTGAATTGCCTTCGCCCGAATTCAAGCCCGAGGCCTGCGTGATCGACGGCTTGCGCATCGATTGGGCGGATGGCTTTGGGTTGATTCGCGCGTCTAACACCACGCCCGTGTTGGTGCTGCGCTTTGAAGGCCAAACCCAAGCTGCGCTAGACCGCATTGAGCACGACATGCTGGCGCTGTTGCGTCGCGTCAAACCCGATGCGAAGTTTCAAGAGGCCGCGCATTGAGCTTGCCCGTGTTGCGTGATAGACAAGCGCCCTTGAAGGTGCTCATCGTCAAGCTCTCGTCCCTGGGCGATGTGGTGCATGCCATGCCAGCGGTGATGGACATTCAAGCGGCGTTTCCCCATGCCCAAATTGACTGGGTGGTCGAGCGTGGCTTTGCTCCGCTGGCGGCGCGCTGCGCGGCGGTGAATCGCGTCATCCCATGCGACCTACGTCGCTGGCGCAAAGCGTATTTCAAAACCGACACCCGTGCGCAAACGCGCGCCGAGTGGCAAGCCTTCAAAACCGATTTGCAGCAAGAGGCGTATGACGTCATCCTCGATTTACAAGGCCTGACCAAGTCGGCCTTGGTGGCATGGCTGGCATGCAAAGCCAAAGGCGGCAAACGCTATGCCTTGGCCAACCGCACCGATGGTTCGGGCTACGAGCGCCCCACACGTTGGGTGGCTGATGTGGCTGTGCCCATCACGCCGCACATCCACGCAGTTGAGCGTGGCCGTGTGTTGTGCGCCAAAGCTTTGGGGTATGACGTGCCCGCGTATGTGAACTATGGTTTGGGCCTTGCTGCCACGCAACGCAAACCCTTGGTGGCGTTGGTGCATGGCACATCGCGTGCCGACAAAGAATGGCCTTTGTCTCATTGGTTTGAAATTGGTACGCGCCTGAAACAACAAGGCTTCAATGTGGCCTTGCCCCACGGAAGCGAGGCTGAACGACTGCGCAGCGTGGCCATGGCCGAGATGTTGCCCGGTGCTGTGGTGTGGCCTCGCTTGTCGCTGGACCAACTCACCACCGAGATGGCGCAATGCACCGGTGTGATTGGTGTGGACAGTGGCTTGAGCCACATCGCCGTGGCGTTGGATTTGCCCCATGTTCAGATTTACAACTTCGACACCGCATGGCGCACTGGCCCCGAAGGCTTGACGCGTCAACGCAGCGTGGTCGATTGCCCCACACCTAGCGTCGATGCCGTGTGGGATGCGTGGCAAGCGTGCTTGCACGCGAAGGATTCAGCGCCGTGATGCTGCAAATTTATAGCGCAGCCATGTGGGCCTTGCAGCCTTTGTTGCGTCGCAAACTGCAACGCCGTGGGCGCGAAGAGGCTGGTTATTTGGAGGCCATCGAAGAGCGTTTCGGCTATTACACACAAGCACCAAAGCAAGGTGGCTATGTGTGGGTGCATGCCGTGTCTTTGGGCGAAACGCGAGCGGCGGCAGTGTTACTGCAAGCCTTGCGTGCCGCACAACCTGGCATTCGCATCTTGCTCACCCACGGCACGGCCACAGGTCGTGCGCAAGGCGTGAGCTTGCTGCAAGAAGGCGATGTGCAAGTGTGGCAACCGTGGGACACGCCTGCCGCCGTACAGCGTTTTTTGACGCAGTTCAAACCGCGTGTGGGCATCATTTTGGAAACCGAGTTGTGGCCCAACTGGGTCGCGCAGTGCAACAAAACCAAGGTGCCGCTGGTGTTGGTGAATGCACGCATGAGCGAGAAAAGCATGCACCAAGCACAACGCTTGGCGTGGCTCTCACGCCCCGCCTACCTTGGCTTGTCTGCGGTGCTGGCGCAAACACAAGCCGATGCCGAGCGCCTGCAAACCTTGGGTGCCAAGGTAGATGGCGTGCTGGGCAATTTGAAATTTGATGCCAAGCCTGATGCTGCGCATTTGGCATTGGCGAAGACGTGGAAGCAAAAGCTCAATCGTCCTGTGGTGCTGTTCACCAGCTCGCGCGAAGGCGAAGAAACCATGTGGCTGGACACCTTGCAAGCCTTGAAAGATACGCCGCATGACCACCAAAATCACATCCATGCCGTGCATTGGCTGGTGGTGCCGCGTCACCCGCAACGCTTTGATGAAGTGGCGGCGTTGATTTCTGAACGAGGCTGGAAGGTGTCACGTCGTAGCCAATGGACAGATGGTCCAGACGCTAACAATCCAGACGATGCCAGCACGATTTGGCTAGGCGATTCCTTGGGCGAAATGGCTTTGTATTACGGCTTGTCAGATGCCGCTTTGCTGGGTGGTAGTTTTGCGCCCTTGGGCGGGCAAAACTTGATCGAGTCCACCGCGTGTGGCTGCCCCGTCATCATGGGTCCGCACACGTTTAACTTTGCGGAAGCGGCGCAACTCGCTGAAGAAGCAGGCGCTGCCCTGCGCGTTGAAGACATGGCGCAAGCCGTGACCACCGCCTTGCAAATGGTGGGCTTTGCCCCTGATGAAAATGCATACGTGCAAGCGTGCCATGTGTTTTCACAAGCCCATCGAGGGGCGGCGCAGCGCACCGCGCAGGCGCTGCTTCCCTTTTTGAAACGTAATTAAGGCGCGAGCAAGTCGTTGATGGGCTGCAAATCTGCAGGTGTCAACGTGCCAGCGGCTTGGCGCAGTTTGAGGTTGGTCACCAACACGTCGTAACGTGCTTTTGCCAAGTCACGCTTGGTTTGGTAGAGCTGGCTTTGTGAGTTCAGCACATCGATGTTGATGTTCACACCCACGGAGTAACCCAGTTTGTTGGCATCCAAGGCGCTTTGGCTAGAGGTCTCAGCAGCTTCATACGCTTTGACTTGGCTCAGGCCTGCGAGCAAGCCGAAGTAGGTGTTGCGTGTGGCTTGCTCGGTGGCGCGACGCGCATTTTCTAAATCAGCCTGTGCTTTGTCTTTCAACGCAATGGTTTCTTTGACTTTGTAGACGCCACTGAAACCTGTGAACAACGGGACGTTCAAGACGAGACCAACAGTGGGGTTCCACGTGGTGGTTGGCAAGGGCGCGTAGGTTGATCCAACAAACGAGCCTTTTAAGTTTTCGGTCCGGCCATAAGTCATTTGCGCATCCAACGTCGGCTTATGAAGAGCTGTGGCTTTGTCCATCTCGTAGTCCGCAACCTCCACCGCCAGTTGGGCTTGTCGCACGACAGGGCTGTTACTTTGCGCTTGACTGACCCAAGCCATGACGTCTTCTTTGGGAGGCTCAACCAAGACGGTGCTTTTCGCAAGGCGTTTGGGTTTTGCATCGCTCAGGCCCACCACCATATTCAGCGCCAAGCGTTTGGTGCGCAGCTCGTTTTCGGCAGCAATCGCTTGGGCGTTGGCTAAGTCAAAGCGGGCTTGTGCGTCTCGCACGCCGGTGATGGTGGCTGTGCCTACTTCAAAGTTGCGCTGCGCGGAAGCCAGCTGTTCGCTGACGGCCTTCTTTTGGGTTTGCACCAGTTCTGAGTTGTCTTCGCTGGTGAGTACATCAAAGTAAGCCTGCGACACGCGAACCAGCAAATCATGCTCAGCCGCTTCATATTGGGCAGCGGCTTGTTGCAGCAAACGTCCCCCTTGTCGGTAAGCGGCCCATGCGGCAGGACGGTAAATGGGTTGAACCAAGGTCGCTGCTGTAGTTTTGGTTTCCAACTCGGTGACATCCGTTCTGACGCCACCTTGCGGTTGTCGTTGGAAATCTGTTCTGACTTGGCTCACTGACACCGCAATGTTGGGCAAGATACCGCCCAAGCTTTGATTGGCTCTGGCCAAATTCGCTTCAAACTGTGCCTTGGCTGAAATAAAGCCAGCGTCATAGCCTCGCGCTGCGTCATACATTTCCACCAAACTTTGAGCCTGAGCATTGGTTGCAAAAGCCAACACCACTGCGGCGGTGAGAGGATGGGTGCGAAAAACAGTGCGAGAGAGCGACATTCAGTTCTTTCAAAAATCAATACGTGGGCACTGACGCGTCCACTTGTGACGACCAAGCGTGGATTCCGCCCGCGATGTTGGCCACATGGTCAAAACCTTGTTGCACCAAAAACGCCGCTACTTGCATGCTGCGGCCACCGTGGTGGCACAAAACCGCAATGGGTTGATCACGATCTAGCTCAGCCAAGCGTGGAGGGATGAGGTGCATGGGAATCTTCACCAAATCGAAGCCTTGCGCTGTCACGCAGGCTGTTTGAATTTCCCACGCTTCACGCACATCCAGCACCACGGTGGAGCCGTTGGGTGCTTGCGATGCAATCCAGTCTTGCAACTGGGCGGGTTGGACTTGGTCAATCATGCCGCGCTTTTAGAACTTGAAGCGTGTGGGCTCTGTAAAGCCTTGTAAACGTGGGGCCGTGTGGTCCCACAAGGCTTTGCTGCTCCATGCGGCGTCAGCGGTGCGTGTGTAGAGGGTGGCGACCATGACATGGTCTTGGCCCACGATGGCCAACAAGTGACCACCGACTTTGAGTTGTTGCAGCAAAGCTTGCGGCACTTCGACCACGGAGCCGCCGAGCACGATGGCATCAAATGGGGCATCGCCCGATGCGCCGGTGCTGCCGTCAGCCACGCGCACGTCCACGTTGGTGATGCCAGCGCGTTGCAGGTTGTTGCGGGCGTTACTGGCCAGCTCGGGGTTGATTTCCAAGCTCACCACACGTTGGGCGCGGCCAGCCAACAAAGCAGCCATGTAGCCGCTGCCTGTGCCGATTTCCAAAACTTTTTCAGTGCCAGTCAGCTGCAGGTCGTGCATCAAACGCGCAGCCACGCGGGGAGGCGCCATGAATTCGCCGTGACCCAAAGGGATGTCGGTGTCGGTGTAGGCCATGGCTTGGTAAGCCTGTGGCACAAACAATTCGCGTGGCACGTTGGACAACACGGTCAGCACTTGGGGGTCGAGCACCTGCCAAGGGCGGATTTGTTGTTCGACCATGTTGAAGCGGGCTTGTTGGGTATTCATCTCAAAACTCCGAAATCATTCAGTTAAAGCTGGGCAAAATTTTAACGGGCGGGGCTGTCAGAGCCTGACGACCATTTGCGTTTCATCCATTCGGCCAAATCGTCCAAATAGCAGTACACCACGGGGACGACGACTAAAGTCAACAGTGACGAGGTGATCACCCCGCCAATCACGGCTTGGCCCATGGGCGCGCGCTGTTCAGAGCCCTCGGACAGGGCGAAGGCCAAGGGCACCATGCCAAACACCATGGCCAAGGTGGTCATCAAAATCGGGCGTAAACGCACTTCAGCCGCCAGCAGCAGGGCGTCGTGGCGGCTCAGACCCGGTTTGATGGAGCCATCGGGTTGCTCTTGGGGCTCACGCGAGCGGATAGCAAAGTCGACCAGCAAAATCGCGTTTTTGGTGACCAAGCCCATCAGCATGATGACGCCAATGATGGAGAACATCGACAGGCTAGAGCCAAACAACAGCAAGGCCAGCACCACACCAATGAGGGTGAGGGGCAGGGCGGTCATCAAGGCCATGGGCTGCAAAAAGCTTTTGAACTGGCTGGCCAGAATCATGTAAATGAAGACGATGGCCAGGACCAAGGCGGAGATGGCGTAGCCAAATGACTCGGCCATGTTTTTGGTGGAACCGCTGAATTGGTAGCGGTAGCCGGGCGGCATTTGGATGCTGTCCATGGCTTTGCGGATGTCGGCGGACACCTCGCCCGCTGAGCGGTTGTACACGTTGGCGTTGATGGCCACTTCGCGCATCAGGTCGCGGCGGTTGATTTGGTTGGGGCCTGTACCTTCTTCCACTTTGGCCACTTGGTTCAAGCGGGCTATGCGGGGGCTGCCATCAGCGTTGGTGCCTAGGGTGAATGGCAGGCGCTCTAGGTCTTGCATGGCGTTGCGCGCGTTGGGCGCCAAGCGCACGTTCACGTCATAAGTTTGGTCATCGGCAGCGCGCCAGTTGGTCACCGTGGTTCCTGCCACCAAAATGCGCAGCTGGTTGGCCACACTGCCCAGCGACAGGCCAAGGTCGTTGGCTGCTTCGCGTTGCACTTTCACTTCGATGGTGGGCTTGTTGGGCTTCACGCTGGAGTCCAAATCGACCAAGCCGGGGATGGTGCGAATTTTGTCCATGGCCTCTGTGGTCAAGCGTTCTAATTCGCGCAAGTCGCTGCCTTGCAGCGAGAACTCCACCTGTTTGTTGCCACCCACCGCATCGAGCAAGCCCGCGTGTGTGACGGTGATGCCCGGCACTTGGCGCAAGCGCTCGCGCAAGGTGGCCGACATTTGGTCGACGCTGCGTTTGCGGTCTTTGCGGTCGACCAAGCGGATGTAAATGCTGGCGTAAATTTTTCCGTTCGCAGCACCCGTGTTGATGGTGGACAGTGTGTAACGCACCTCAGGGAACTCGCGGACGATGGCTTCCACCTGTTGGGCTTTGGCTTCGGTCACTTCGAGTGACGAGCCTACGGGTGTATAGAAGTTGACCGTGGTTTCCGAGAAGTCTGCCTTGGGCACGAACTCTGTGCCCAACAGTGGGACCATGAAAATGCTCAGCACAAAGGTGCCAATGGCGAGCGCGACGGTGGCACGTTTGTGTGCCAAGGCCCATTTCAAAATGCGTTGGTACAAGGCCACCAGCTTGTCGGTGGTGGTCTCAAACCAAGTGGTGATGGGGCCAATGGTGCGGTCGTAAAACGCATTCGAATGGCCGTGCTCGCCATGCGCATGAATGGTGGGGTCGTGCCAGATGGACGACAACATGGGGTCCAGCGTGAAGCTGACGAACATCGAAATCATCACGGCTGCGACGATGGTGATGCCGAATTCGTGGAAGAACTTGCCGATGATGCCGCCCATGAAACCAATGGGCAAAAACACCGCCACGATCGACAGCGTGGTGGCGAGTACAGCCAAGCCAATTTCTTGCGTGCCGTCCATCGCTGCTTGGTAAGGCGCTTTGCCCATTTGCACATGGCGCACGATGTTTTCACGCACCACGATGGCGTCGTCAATCAACAAGCCCACACACAGCGACAAGGCCATGAGCGTGATCATGTTGATGGTGAAGCCAAACATATACATGAACAAAAACGTGCCAATGATGGCAATGGGCAGCGTGAGGCCCGTGATGACGGTGGAGCGCCACGAGTTCAAGAACAAGAACACGATGAGCACTGTCAGCAGCGCGCCTTCAATGAGGGTTTGGCGCACATTGGCGACGCCCACGCGAATGGGGCGCGAGCCGTCTTGCACTTGCTCTAGGCGCACGCCTGCAGGCAGCTGCGCTTTCATCTCGGCCACGGTTTTGTTGAGGCCGTCAATCACGTCGATGGTGTTTTCGTCTTGCGCTTTTTGCACCGTCATCAGCAAGGTGCGTTGGCCGTTGTAAAGCGCCAAGCTCTCCACCTCTTGTGCGCCGTCATTCACGGTGGCCACTTGGTTGAGACGAATCGGCGTGGTGTTTTTGCGCGCCACGATGATTTGGCCAAAGTCCTCAGGGCGCAGCATGCGGCCTTGGATTTGAATCACACGGTCTTGCTGCAGCGAGCGCAAGCTGCCCACGGGCAAGTCTTGGGTTTCGGTTTTGACCGCGTTCACCACTTGGTCAGCACTGATGCCCAGCGACTCCATGGCTTGCGGGTTGAGGTACAAATTGATTTCGCGTTTGGTGCCACCCACCAACGACACCGAGCCCACGCCGCGCACGTTCTCAAGGCGTTTCTTCAACACTTGGTCGGCCCAGTTGGTCATCTCTACGGCGGAGAGTGGTTTGCCACCTTGTGGTGTTTCAGGCACCACGGCCAGTGACCAAATGGCACGGCTGGATGGGTCAAAGCGCAAGACCTTGGGTTCTTTCACATCGTCGCGCAAGGTGGGGCGAAGCGCCGCCACTTTTTCGCGCACATCGTCAGCGCCTTTGCGGCCATCGACATAAAGTTGAAACTCAATCACCACCACCGACATGCCTTCGTAGCTGCGTGAGGTGAGGGCGCTGATGCCCGCAATGGAGTTGACGCCTTCTTCAATCTTCTTGCTGACTTCGCTTTCCACAATCTCAGGCGAGGCACCCGGATATTCGGTGGTGATCACCACGACGGGGAAGTCGATGTTGGGGAACTGATCAATCTTCAAGCGCTGGGACGAAAACAAGCCCAGCACCACAAAGGCGAGCATCACCATGGTCGCGAAGACCGGATTTTTTAAACTGACTTTGGTGAACCACATGTTGGGTGTGTCGCCTTAATTGGCTGGGCTGGCCGCAGAGGTCGCGGCGTTGGGGGCTTTGGCGGTGTACTTCACCACCATGCCTTCGCGTAGCGCGCCCACATTGCTTTTGAGCACAGTGCTGCCTTCAGCCAAACCGGTTACGCCAACTAGGGTTTCAGATTCGGGCTGGGTCAAGTCCATCCCGCGCACGCCCAGAGTCACTGTTTTGTGAACCACTTGCAGTTGGTCACCGACGGGTTCCACCACTTGCACATAAGGCTGCGCGCGGTCGGTGCGCACAGAAGACAAAGGCACCGCCAACACTTGGCTCTTGCCCATTCCCAAAATACCTTTGGCAAACAGGCCGTGGCGCAAGCCCTCGGCTTTGTCGAGCGCCAAATAAACCAGCACGCTGCGGCTGCCGATTTGTGCGCTGGGGCTGATGCGTTTGACCTTGGCGCCCACAGGTGTTTGGCGATCTTCGACTTGCAGTGAGGCAACTTGACCCACGCGCACATCCATCGATTCGCTGGGGCTCAAGGGCACTTCGACTTCGAGTTGGCTCAAGTCCACCAATTCCATGATCTTGGCGTCAATGGCCACACGCTCGCCCACTTGTGCGGCACGGCCTGAGACGATGCCTGCGAAGGGGGCGCGCAAGGTCGCGTCTTCCAAGGCTTTGCGAGCCACATCTGCACCAGCGATGGCCGCTTTGTAGCTGGCGTCTGCACCTAAATAGGTGGCCATTGAGTTGTCTGTAGCCGCTTTGGAAATAAAACCTTGGTCGACGAGCGCTTGGTTGTTGTTCCACTGGCGCTTGCCAATTTCCATTTGCGTTTGAGCGGCTTTGGCTTGCTCGGCCGCTTGTTGCCAACGGCGCTGGTATTCGGTGGGGTCGATGCGCGCCAGCACATCGCCGGCTTTGACGGCATCGCCTTCACGCGCCACCACTTCTTTGAGCTCACCCGCCACGCGCGCTTTGATGACCGCGTAGTTCACCGCCTTGACCGTGCCCGACACCGCCAAGCCTTGTGTGATGTCACGTAACTCAGCTTTCATCACATCGGTGCTGGCCAACTCTACTTGCGTCACGGTGGCGGCAGGGGCCGAGGCGGCTGCTTGCTGTGCTCGTTTGTTATTCAAGGCCCGAAACACGCCCGCCACCAAGGCGAGCACGATGATGCCGATGACGATCCAACGCGGTTTGAGATGTTTCATTTGGATTTGCTTTTCTGTGCGGTCATGCCGTGCAACAGCACATCGACTTGCATGTGGATGAATTGCTCGGGATCCACAATCTTGGCCGAGGTGGCGCAGGCGCCCATCGAGTGCTTCCACATCATCAGAAAAATCATGGGCGCGACGATGATGTGCACGGCTTGCTCCAGATCCATGTCCCGAAACTCGCCGCTTTGCACGCCACGTTCCAAGATGCTGCGAATCATGGCATTGCCTGGCTTGATGACTTCTTCTTGGTAGAAGGCCGCAATCTCAGGAAAGTTTTGTGCCTCGCTCATCACCAGCTTGGTGATGCCGCTGACGCGCGTTTTACCAATGCGTTCCCACCATGACACCAAGGCATAGCGCAGCATGTCGGAGCTAGAGCCTTCAAACGTGGCGAATTCTTCTTGCCATGCTGGAAATTTGTTGGCGATGTTTTCGCGCACCACCGCTTTGAACAAATCTTCTTTGCTTTGGAAATACAAAAACAGCGTGCCTTTGGAAACACCGGCCCGCGCCGCAACCTCATCAACACGGGCTGCAGAAAAGCCTTTTTCAACAAACAAGTCCAAAGCCGCATCCAGCAATTCGCCAGGACGTGCTTCTTTGCGGCGCTCACGTTTGGGCGCCTGCTCTGCGGTGTGGATAGGAGTTTCAGTGATCATAAATTGCTAATGACTGATTGGTTAGTAATGTACCAGCTTAATTCTTTAGATGCACTTAGGTCAGCAAAAGCCCCAGCCATTCGCGGATGACCCAGCCGCTCTCGCGCAGGCCATGATGCATGCAATCATAGAATCACGCGCTATGACCGACACCTCTGCGCCCACGCTATCCACCCAAGTCATCACCTTGGGCGGTGGTTGCTTTTGGTGCACCGAAGCCGTGTTTGTGCGCGTCAAGGGCGTGTTGGATGTGGAGTCCGGCTATTGCAATGGCCACACCCTCAACCCTACCTACGCGCAAGTGTGTGAGGGCGACACTAGGCACAACGAGGTGGTGCGTTTGGTGTACGACCCGCAGGTCATCAGCCTGCGTGAGTTGCTAGAAATTTTCTTTGTCATCCACGATCCCACCACTTTGAACCGTCAAGGCAACGACGCGGGCACCCAATACCGCAGTGGCATTTACCTGAGTAACGAAGCCGACCGCGCTGTGGCTCAGCAGGTGTTGAACGACGTCAATGCCGCACTGTCTGGCCGTGTAGTGACGGAGCTGCAAACTTTGCAGAACTATTCAGCCGCCGAGGACTACCACCAAGACTATTTCGAGCACCACCCCAATCAAGGCTATTGCGCCTTTGTGGTGGCGCCCAAGGTGCAAAAGTTTGTGCAGACCTTTGCGGAGAAGGTGCGTCATGGCTGATGCGCCACGCTGCATGCCGGTTGCCTTGAGCCTGCGCAGTTGGCGTCGGGCGCTGCTGGTGTTGTTGGCGGCTTGGGTGTTGGTGCAAACCGTGGGCGTGATGCACCGCGTGGCGCATGCCAAGTCAAGTGCAGGTGCAACTGTGCATGTGGCCTCAGACACCTCGGGGGTGTTGTCCGCCATTTGGGGTGAGCACAGCAACTCGACAGAGTGCCGCTTGTTTGACCAGAGTTGCCCAGACCTGTTGCATGTCCCCACGCTGGTCTTGTTGCCTGTGCTGCCGGTTGCACATGTGGCAACCGCCGTGTTGCCAGCACGTTTGGGATGGGGCGAGCGCTTCTATGCAGCCCGAGGGCCGCCTGTTTGGCATTGATGTGACCTTGGGTGTGCTTGAGTTTTGAGCTTGAGCGCTGTCATTTCTTTGTGAATAGGTCGGGGCATCTTCAGCTCCGTCGATCAAACATGAAACACGTTTTTCAGCGCAGCGCGGTGGCTGCTGCTTCTTATGCCTTGTTAGGCGCAACCATTGGCGTCGCTACTGCGCAAACCGTCGCGACCGATGAGGCGCCGCATTTGGATGAGGTCACCATCACGGCGCGCTCGCTCGATCACCGCAGTCTCTTGGTGCCTGCGCAGCAGCTCTCGGGCGCGGCACTCACCCAGCGTCAAGGCAGCACCTTGGGCGACACACTCGACAACTTGCCTGGCATTGCCAACAGCTCGTTTGGCCCCAATGTGGGTCGTCCCGTGATTCGTGGCATGGAGGGTGACCGCGTGCGCATCCTGCAAAACAGTGGGGCCAACATGGATGTGTCGGGCTTGAGCACTGACCATGCCGTACCGATTGATCCACTCACCACCGAACGCATTGAAGTGCTGCGCGGCCCAGAGGCTTTGCTCTACAGTGGTGGCGCGATGGGCGGTGTGGTGAATGTGATTGACAACCGCATTGCACGCGAACGCGCGTTTGATGCGCAAGGCGGTGTGATGGGCAAAGCCGAAATGCGCGCTGGCGGCGCAGCGAACGAACGCAGCACGGGGGCGATGGTGGAGGCGGGCAACGACCAAGTGGCCTTGCATGTGGACGCGTTTGACCGCAGCACCCAACCGCTGCGTGTGCCCAAAGAGATGCGTTGTGATGGCGTGCCCAACGGCCGCCGCGTGTGCAACTCGGCTAGCGACAGCCAAGGCGGTGCGGTCGGTGGCACGCTGCTGTTTGACCGTGGCTACCTCGGCCTGTCCACCAGCGAGTACCGCAGCAGTTACGGCACCGTGGCTGAGCCCACAGTGAGCATTGGCATGCTGCGCCGCCATCAGGTGATGGAAGGTCTGCTGCGCGATGTGGGCGCGTTTGAGAATGTGAAGTTCCAGCTGGGCCACACCAGCTACACACACACCGAATATGAAGGTGCCGTAGCTGGTACGCGCTTCGACAACCAAGGAAATGACTTTCGCTTGGACGGCCGCCAACCCACTTTGCGCTTGAGCAACGGCATGCAACTGGAAGGCACGGTCGGCATTCAACACGAACGTAACGACTTGCAAGCCGAGGGCTCAGAAAAATTTGTAGGCCCCAGTCGCACGCAAAGCGCGGCGTTGTTTACCTACCAAGCGCTCAAAACCAGTTGGGGTCAGCTCAGTGCAGGCGCTCGCACCGAGTCGGTCAGTGTTGCGTTGCGTGAAGATTTCGGCGGTAACGTGGCGCAGACCCAAAAGTTCAACCCTTTCAGTGTGGGCTTGGGTGTGATGCGCAATTTGCGCGAAGGTGAATTGCAAAGTGGCTGGCAAATCACCAGCCACCTCAGTGCCAACCAACGCGCGCCCAAGGACTACGAGCTGTTTGCCCACGGGCCTCATGTGGCCACAGCTGCGTATGAGGTGGGCAACGCCCACATCGGTTTAGAAAAAGCCACCCAATTCGATGTGGGCGGCGAGTGGCAACAAGGTGCTCACAAATTTGGTGTGACTGCTTTTAGCTCGCACTTTGCCAATTACATTTCGCAGCAGCCCACGGGTGCCTATCGCTTGGCAGATGGCAGCCCAGGTACGACGGCAGACTTACCGGTCTTCAACTTTGAAGGCGTGCGTGCCCGTTTTTACGGTGTCGAGTCCACTGCCAAAGTGCGCATGGTGGGCGGGCAAGATGCGGTGCTTTCGGGCAACGCTGCGCACGGAACGATGGACCTTGAGTTGCGTGCCGATGTGGTGCGTGCCCAAGACTTGACGCACAACAGCCCCTTGCCGCGCATCGCGCCCATGCGCTTAGGTGCAGATGCCGCTTGGTCGCGCAACGCGTGGGGCGCTCGTTTGGGGTTCATGCACGCCGCCGCGCAAAACAGAGTGCCAGACAACGGCGCTAACCCTGGTGTGACGACTGCTGCCAACACTTTGTGGAACGCCGGCCTGAACTACCACACACACAGTGGCCTCACACATTGGTTGCTGTTTGCGAAGTTAGACAACATCACTAACAAGCTGGCCTACTCATCCACCTCTGTGTTGACGCAAACCATGGGCAGCAATGCGCCACCTTTGGCGGGGCGAAGCTTGAAGGTGGGCGCGCAGGTGAGTTTTTAAGGCGCCAACCGTTCGCGTATCCAAGCGCCTTCGGTCGACGGGCGATAACGCAAGCGGTCATGCAGGCGGCTCTTGCGGCCTTGCCAAAACTCCCACTGCTCGGGCACTAGCCGATAGCCACCCCAGTGCGGTGGGCGAGGGGGCTGCAGCAAAAACTGTGCGCCGTATTTGGCGGCGTTGGCCACCAAGGTGCCGCGCCCTTCAATCACTTGGCTTTGCGGGCTGGCCCAGGCGCCAATGCGCGAATCAAGTGGGCGGCTGTTGAAGTAGTCGTCGCTTTCGGCGTCGCTGACTTTTTCGACGCGGCCTTCGATGCGCACCACGCGCTCGAGCTCGACCCAATGAAACTGCAGCGCGGCAAAGGGATTGCCTGCCAGTTGTTGGCCTTTGCGACTGTTGTAGTTGGTGAACCACACAATCCCACGCGCGTCATAGCCTTTGATGAGCACCACGCGAGTGCTGGGGCGCAAGTCACTGCTGACGGTGGCCACGGTCATGGCATTGGGCTCGGGCACTTCGCTGGCGATGGCTTCTTTCAGCCATTGGTCGAATTGCTGCATCGGATCAGCCGCTGAGGCCGACTCATTCAGTTCGGCGCGTTCGTAGCTTTTGCGAAGGTTGGCAATGTCGTTCATAGGTAGTGTCCCGAGGTGCGTGTTTCAATTTGAGAAAAACTGGCCTGTGTGAGACAGAAATAAGGGAAAGCCTAATTCTGATCGCATCTGCACCCCCTATCCTTGTCGCGTATCAAATTTTTAAATGGGAGACTTCCATGAGTGTTGATTTTTCAATCAACGGCAAAGTTGCTAAGGCCAATGCCGAAACAGACACCCCGTTGTTGTGGGTGATTCGCGATGAGTTGGGCCTGACGGGCACCAAGTTTGGTTGTGGCGCGGCTTTGTGTGGCGCTTGTACCGTCCACGTTGATGGCCAGCCCACACGCTCGTGCCAAACCCCACTCTCCAGCGTTTCTGGCAAAAAGGTGGCCACCGTTGAGGGCCTCTCCAAAGACAACAGCCATCCATTGCAAGTGGCTTGGATTAAGCATGACGTGCCTCAGTGCGGTTACTGCCAATCGGGCCAACTGATGAGCGCAGCTGCATTGCTTGCCAAAAACAAGAACCCCAGCGATGCCGACATTGACCAAGCCATGAGCGCCAACCTGTGCCGCTGTGGCACTTACACCCGTGTGCGTGCTGCCATCAAAGATGCCGCAGCCATGATGCGCAAAGCCTGAACCGCCGGAGATACACCATGACACACACACCAACCTCTCGTCGTTCATTCCTCAAAACATCTGCTGCCGTGACCGGTGGCTTGATGCTCGGTTTCAACCTGCCAGGCACGCTGGGCGAAGCCATGGCTGCAGGCACTGTGCACACGCCGAACGCGTGGGTGCACATCGCTGACAACAACGTCATCACCTTGCTGTCTGCCCGTTCCGAAATGGGCCAAGGCGTGTACACCTCCATGCCCATGCTGATTGCCGAAGAGCTCAATGTGGACATCAGCCAAATCAAAGTGGCCGCTGCGCCGCCAGATGCCGTGTATGTCAACGCTTTGCTCGGCGCGCAAATCACAGGTGGCTCTACTTCCGTGCGCGACGGCTGGCTCAAGCTGCGCGTCGCAGGTGCGCAAGTGCGTGAGATGTTGATCACCGCTGCCGCTGCACGTTGGGCGGTGGACCGCGATTTGATCCGTGCCGACAAAGGTATGGTTTATGGCCCCAAGGGATTGAAGTCCACGTATGGTGAGTTGGCCGAAGCTGCAGCGCGTATGCCAGTGCCAGAGAAGCCACCGATCAAAGACCCCAAAGACTTCAAAATCGTGGGCAAGCGCACCAAGCGTGTGGATACGCCAGCCAAGGTCAACGGCACCGCCGAGTTTGGTATCGATGTGAAGTTGCCTGGCATGGTCTACGCCTCGCTGGCGCAGTGCCCTGTGATTGGTGGCAAGGTCAAGAGCTTTGACGGTTCAAAAGCCAAAGCTGCTGCTGGCGTGATTGATGTGGTGCAAATCAACGACGGTGTGGCTGTGGTGGCCAACAGCTGGTGGCAAGCCAAGAAAGCCCGTGACTTGCTGAGCATTCAGTGGGACGAGGGCGCAGGCGCGGCCTTGAGCGATGCCAGCGTGATTGACGGCACACGCCAGGCCTTGAAAACAGGCAAGGTGTTGGAAATCACCAAGCCGCAAGGCGATGTGGCAGCTGCACTCAAAGGCGCCGCCAAAGTGGTGGAAGCCGAGTACGTCATCCCCATGCAAGCCCACGCCCCACTGGAACCGATGAACTTCACGGCCCATGTGCAAGGCAACAAGGCTTTGCTGATTGGCCCCACGCAGTTCCAACAAGGCGCACAAGGTGCAGTGGCTGGTGCTTTGGGCTTTAAACCAGAAGACGTCACACTGCAAACCACCTTCTTGGGTGGTGGCTTTGGCCGTCGCTTGGAGCTCGACTTCATCGTGCAAGCCGCGCAAATTTCAAAGGCTGTGAACAAGCCCGTCAAATTGCTGTGGACCCGTGAAGACGACATGACCCACGACTTCTACCGCCCAGTCGGTGTGAACCAACTCAAGGCCGGTTTGGATGCGTCAGGCAAGCCCGTGGCTTTGCATTTCAAAGTAGCTTCGCAGTCGGTGACACAACGCGCCTTTGGCTTGCCCAAAGACACGATGGATCCCTTTATGGCCGAAGCTGCTGTGGCGGGCTACAACATTGCCAACACCCAACATGACCTGGTGATTCACGACACGGGGATTCGTGTGGGCTACTGGCGTGCGGTGAGCCACAACATGAACGCTTTCGCCAACGAAAGCTTCATGGACGAGTTGGCCAAAGCCGCAGGCAAAGACCCTTACGAATACCGCATGAGCTTGCTGGCCGGTAAACCACGCTTTGCCAATGTGCTCAAACTCGCGGCTGACAAAGCAGGTTGGGGTAAGCCGTTGGCTAAAGGCCATGCATTGGGCATCGCGCTGATGGAAGGCTACGACACCTACATGGCCCAAGTCGCCGAGGTGAGCTTGAACGACAGCGGCGAGGTGCACGTGCATCGCGTGACCGTGGCAGCAGACTTAGGCCACATGGTCAACCCCGACACGGTGGAAGCGCAGTTGCAGTCCAGCATCATCTTTGGCATGGGCGCGGCGCTGAAGCACCAAATTACCATGACCGCTGGCCGCGTGCATGAGACCAACTATCACAACTTCCAACCTGTGCGCATGAACGAAGTGCCCAAGATTGACATCGTGTTGGTCAAGAGCACTGAGAAGCCAGGCGGCATTGGCGAGCCAGCGACTGCTGTGGTGGCACCCGCCATTGCCAACGCGGTGGCCAAGCTGACAGGCAAACGCGTGCGTCGCTTGCCCATCACGGCCGAAGCGCTCAAGCAAACGGCAGCAGCCTAAAGGAACGTCATGGAGAGCTTAGACCTGCGTGTGTTGGGTGATGTGCTGGCTTGGCGCCAGATGGGTCGGCGTGTCACCTTGGTCACGGTGGTGGAAACATGGGGCAGTGCCCCACGTCCACCCGGGGCTTTGCTCGCTGTGCGCGACGATGGCGTGGTCAGCGGTTCGGTGTCGGGCGGTTGCGTCGAAGACGACTTGATTGCCCGCATCAAAGCCGGTGAGTACGACGCGCTTGCGCATCCATCCATGGTGGCCTATGGCGTGAGCAAGGAAGAAGCGGCGCGCTTTGGCTTGCCCTGTGGCGGCACGTTGCGTTTGGTGCAAGAGCCTGTCAAAGATGTGGCGTGGATTGAAGAGGTGTTGCAACGCACCTCGTCCCACCAATTGGTGGCGCGCACTGTCAAACTCTCCACCGGCGAGGTGACCTTGCGTGAAGCTGCGCGCACCGATGCGTTGCAGTTCGATGGCATCACCCTGACCACTTTGTTTGGTCCACGCTGGCGCTTGTTGTTGATTGGCGCAGGCCAACTCAGCCAAGCCGTGGCGCACATGGCCAAGTTGCTCGACTTCGAGGTGTTGGTGTGCGACCCCCGTGAAGAATATGCAGCCACACTCGGCCTCGACGGCGTGACCCGTGTCATGGGCATGCCCGATGACGTGGTGTTAGAGCTCAAACCCGATGCGCACACCGCCATCGTGGCGTTGACGCACGATTCAAAGCTCGATGACATGGCCTTGATGGAGGCTTTGAATTCGGATGCTTTTTATGTGGGAGCCTTGGGCTCGCGTCGCAACCAAACCACGCGCAAACAGCGCTTGATGGAACATTTTGGTTTGAGTGCCGAAGCTTTAGAACGCTTGCATGGCCCCGTGGGCTTGAGCATTGGTGCCAAGACGCCTGCTGAGATTGCGGTGTCCATCATTGCGCAAATCGTGCAGGTCAAAAATGCAGCAGCGGCTGCGCCCGTGGCAACCGAATCTTCCTGCGTCAAAGCGTGATAGCGCTGCCGACAGTCATTGTCTTAGCGGCAGGCAAGGGCGAACGCTTCAAGGCGTCGGGTGCTACGCACGACAAACTTCAAGCCCCGTTGTGCGGCCAGCCTGTGCGTGCGCACGTGTTGGCTGCGGTGCGCGCCAGTGGGTTGCCCTGCCATGTGGTGGAGCGTGCAGACACGGCGCACCTTGCCAGCCCGGGTATGGGTGACAGCATCGCCAGCGGTGTGGCGGCGACGCCAGACGCCAAGGGCTGGCTCATCCTGCCTGCGGATTTACCCTTGATTCAAGCCAGTACTTTGCTGAAGGTCGCTTCGGCCTTGCAACAGCATGAAGTGGTGATGCCGCGCTACCAAGGGCAACAGGGCCATCCTGTGGGGTTTGCGCCCTCGTGTCGAGAGGCTTTGCTGCGACTCACGGGCGACCAAGGTGCGCGCGCGGTGGTGGCCCAACATTCGGTGTGTCGTGTGGATGTGGATGACGAAGGGTGCGTGTTGGATGTGGACACGGTTGACGCCTTGGCACTTGCTGGAATACGCATGCAAAAAAGTCACCTCGATTGATATCTGTCAATTGAACGTGAGGAACACTCGTTAAGATATATGTCGCCAGTATGTTCTGGCCCAATTTCAAACTTTCCCAAGGGGACATTGATGAACAAACCTACCAACCGTCGCGTATTCATGATGCAAACCATCTCTGTTGCTGGCGTTGCTGCCTTTGCAACAACAGCTGCACAAGCAGCGATGGTGGATGAGAAAGACCCACAAGCTGCTGGCTTGGGCTACAAAGCCGACGCCACCAAAGTGGACAAGGCCAAGCAACCCAAATACGCCGCAGGCCAACAATGCGGTAACTGCGCTTTGTTCCAAGGTAAAGCGGGCGATGCGGCCGGTAACTGCCCCTTGTTTGCTGGCAAACAAGTGTCTAGCAAGGGCTGGTGCTCGGCTTACGCCAAGAAGGCCTAATTTCGGCCTTGGCCTTTTCGAAGGCCAAAACAAAATGGGAGCCACACGGCTCCCATTTTTTTATGCCTTGTATTCATGTCACGTGCCAGTGAATTTGGGGGCACGCCGCTGAGCAAATGCTGCACGGCCCTCTGCAAAGTCTTGGGTGTATACCGAGTGGCGTGCGCGCTCTTTGAGGGCAGGCTCGTTATACAAACCTGCAGCAATTTCATTCAAGCTTTTTTTTGTGGCAGCCAATGCCAAAGGGGCCATGCGGCTTAGGTTGTCTACCAAACTTTGGAGGGTGGCCTCAAATGCATCGGCCTCCACCAGTGCTTCAAAAATACCCAGCGGGTCCAAGGTTTCATAGGGCATGGACTGCCCAAGTAAAAAAGCCCGCTTACTTATGTGCAGGCCAAAGCGGCTCACGTAGCGTCGTAAACCGCTGGGGTAGTAGTGCAGGCCCAAGGCTGCTGCGGGCATGCGCCATGCGTATCCGCGTTGTGCCACGGTGAAGTCGCATGCCAGTACCAAGTCAGTGGCGCCGCCGTACACGCTGCCATTCAGGGCGCAAATGGTGACGGGACGCACGCGCTCCAACGCCTCGGGGATTTTTTCAAAGAACAAAGGTGCCATCGGGTCGTTGTCAAACCCGCCCACGTTGTAACCTGCGCTGAACACAGCTTGCTGTTGCCCAGTGGTGTCGGCGCGCAACACCAGCACTTGCACGGTCGTGTTGTGGTTGAGTGTGTCAAAGTGAGCCAGCAGGGCGGTGAGGTCGTCATCGGTCAGGCTGTTGCGCAACGAAGGGCGGCGCAAGGTGATGGTGGCCACAGTGCCAGCGATGTCGAGGAGAGGTGTGCCTTCAGTCATAGGTTGTGATGTTAGTCAATCAGCAGGTAGGCAAACTGGGAGTAGAGTAATAGACAAATCAAAGACAGTTGGAGGATTCCGCCATGGCACAAGAAATCATGCAAGTCTCACCCTTGCCCCCGTTCATGATGAACGCGTTGCAAGAGGCCGATTACATCGTGCACGATCACACACACATCCAAGATCCAGGTGCTTTAAGCAAGGTCACGGCCTTGGTGGGTACTGGTGCTGCCAAGGTTGATAAAAAGCTGTTGAGCATGTTGCCCAATGTCAAGCTGATCGCGATTTGTGGTGTGGGTTACGACGGCGTAGATGTGGCAGCAGCCAAAGAAAAAGGCATCACAGTCACCCACACGCCTGGTGTGTTGACGGATGACGTGGCGGATTTAGCACTGGCCTTGGTGTTGTCGATTGGCCGTCGTATTCCACAAGCCGACAAATTTGTGCGCAACGGTGATTGGGTGAGTGACGCCTTTCCCATGACTCACAAAGTGTCAGGCGCACGTCTGGGTATTGTGGGCATGGGGCGCATTGGCCGAGCCATTGCCAAACGTGCCGCGGCATTTGACATGCGCATTTCGTACACCGGTCGCGAAGCCAAGGCGGATGTGCCCTACACCTTTTACAAAACCGCCACGGCCTTGGCGGCCGAGGTGGACTACTTGGTGGTGGCGGTGCCCGGCGGTGACAACACCAAAAATCTGATTGGTGCGTCTGTGTTGCAAGCTTTGGGCACCAAAGGCTACCTCATCAACATCGCGCGCGGCTCTGTGGTCAATCAGCCTGTCTTGGTGCAAGCACTCAAGGACAAGGCGATCGCAGGGGCGGCCCTTGATGTCTTTTGGGATGAGCCCATCGTCGATCCCGAGTTGCGTCGCTTGCCCAATGTGGTGCTGACGCCGCATATCGCCAGCGCGACAGCCGAAACACGTCAAGCCATGGCAGCATTGACCCTCGATAACTTGCAAGCCTTCTACGAAAGGAGGGCTTTGCCAACGCCAGTGCCTGAGTGCCAATAATTTGAGGAAGTCCATGACCATCATTTCGTCGTCTTTGCCTGCGCGGCCTTATCGACGCATCGCCACTGAAGAGGCGTTTTCTCCCCCCGAAATGTTGGAAATTTACAAACGTATCTTGGCCAAAGATGACGTGGACGTGGGCTTCAAACACCTGATGGGCTTTTACATGAGCAGCCCAAGCGAGCGAGCCACGCACATCATGCGCTGCTTGACCGACTTGGATGCGTTGCGCTTGCAACACATGGACGAAGCGGGTGTAGATGTTCAAGTCATCGGACTCACATCACCCGGTGTACAGATCATGGACAAAGACACAGCCGTGTCTTTTGCACCCGTTGCCAATGACATCTTGGCAGATGCCATGCGCCGCCACCCTGATCGTTTGGTCGGCATGATTGCTGTTGCGCCTCAAGACCCCGCTGCCGCAGCGAAAGAGATCCAACGTGGGGTGAACCAACTGGGCATGCACTCGGTGGTGATCAATTCGCACACCCAAGGTGAGTATTTGTCCGACCAAAAGTTTTGGCCCATTTTTGAAGCGGCCGAGGCGATGGACACGCCCATCTACCTGCATCCCAATGCCATGCCTGCCAGCATGATTCAGCACTTCATTGAAGCGGGTTTAGACGGTGCAATTTATGGGTTTGGTGTGGAGACAGGTTTGCATGCGCTGCGCCTCATCACCTCAGGCGTGTTTGATCGCTTTCCTAAGTTGCAAATCATCTTGGGCCATATGGGTGAGGCCTTGCCGTTTTGGGCTTACCGCTTGGACTACATGCATGCAGCCACCGTTAAATCAAAGCGTTACCCCAGCGTGCTGCCCACCAAGCGCAAACCCAGTGACTACTTGCGCGAGAACTTTCACATCACCAACAGTGGTGTGGCATGGGGCGCTGCACTGAAATTCACCCAAGATTTCATGGGGCCAGACCGCGTGCTCTACGCCATGGACTATCCCTACCAGTACGTGCCAGAAGAAGTGGCGATGTTGGAAAACCTCGACATGGCTCCGCAGGTGCGCAAGGCCTTTTTCCAAGACAACGCTGAGCGTTTGTTCAAAATTGCCCCAGCGTCTAAAGCTGCTTAAGCACCACTGTTCATAGGAGACCGTTTCATGAATTACGTTGATCGTCGACAACTGCTCAGCTTCGCGCTGGCGTTGTTGGGGCTTTCCAGTCTTGGTGCTGTTGCGCAAAACGCTTACCCAAACCAACCCATCAAAATCATTGTTCCTTTCACGCCAGGCACGGGCATGGACACGATTGCCCGAGTCATGGCCCCACGTTTGAGCGAGCGGCTGGGCCAGCCTGTGGTGATACAAAACCAGCCCGGTGCCAGTGGCAATATTGGCGCAGACGCCGTGGCCAAATCCAACCCAGATGGCTACACCATCTTGATGGGGGCCAACACCATGTTGATGGCGTCTCAGATGTACAAGAACGTGAGCTTTGACCCCGTCAAAGATTTCGCGCCTGTGTCGATGGCCGCTTACGGTTCATTGATGTTGGTGGCGAATCCCAAAACAGGTATCAAGTCCTTGTCTGATTTGATCAAAGAGGCACAAGCCAAACCTGGCGCGATCAGCTTTGGTTCGCCTGGCGTGGGCACGCCACACCACATGGCGATGGAGTTGTTCAAACTCGAGTCCAATACCTTCATGTTGCATGTGCCTTACCGTGGCTCTGCGGGCTACACACAAGACTTGCTGGGCGGTGAGCTGAATGTGGGCTTTTTACCTGTGCACATTGCCCAAGGTTTTGTGAAAAGCGGCCGCTTGAATGCCTTGGCTGTGGGCAGTCCCAAACGCCATCCGGTTGCGCCTGATGTCCCAACCTTTGAGGAAGTGGGGGTCAAGCGGATTGATGTGGACCTTTGGTACGCCTTTTTCTTGCCAAGCAAAACACCTGCTGCTGTGGTGACCCGTTTGAACACCGAAATGGCTGCCATCTTGCGGCAAGCCGATGTCAAGGACATTTTGGGTAAGGCCGGTATGGATGCCTCTGCCTCTAGCCCCGCAGAGCTATCGGCCATCGTGGCCAAAGATTACCCCCGCTGGGGCGCTGTGATTCGCACCAAGCAAATCACAGCTGATTGACCCGATTCGTTTTCAATGCGCTGCGTTGTCGCTTTGGCCACGCAAGCGCTTGAATAACTCATGGGCGAGGGTGGGTTTGATGGTCGGCTCTTCACTTACCCATGCCACAAATTGGTCGGGGCGCACCAAGATCCAATGGGCTTCATATCGGTCGGCTTCTGAGCCTGCTTTTTCTTGAATGACGTTCAATGGCACACCCGCAGCGGCGGCGGCATCTATCAACACTTGGGTCTCTTTTGAATCAGTGCCCAAGGCGAGCAGGGTGAATCCATCGCCCAACAGCTCAAACACATTGCGTCCGTTGGACAACATGGCTGGCGCCAAGTGATGCCCTGCACGTGCTTGGTAGAGGTGGGCTCCTTTGGCGCTGCAAAGACGCGAGGCGGCTTGGTTGTGCCAAATGACGGGCGAGCCTTCGTAGTTGGGTTCAAACGCGTGCACCTCGCCGATCGCGCCTTGCGATCTTTGTGCCCAAGCATGCTCGAATGCGGCTTGGTCTTTCAGTGGGTCAAATTTCTCTAAGAAGTCTTTGTCTGTTTCGATGGATTTGGCAATGAAGTCATCGATGGTGGACGCAAACACAGGGCGGCGTTCGGCATCGTAGGAGTTGAGCAGCGGGTCGTCCCCCCAGCCTTGCAAAACAGCTGCCAATTTCCAACCTAGGTTGCGTGCATCCTCAAACCCTGAGTTGACGCCATAGCCGCCATAGGGTGGGTGGCTGTGAGCGGCATCGCCAGCAATGAAGACCCTGCCCGCGCGGTAGTTGTCGGCTAAGGCAAATCTCAGGTCCCAAAACCCAATGTGTTGGAACTCAATTTCAAACTCAGCGCCCACAGATTCATGCAGATACTTTTTGAAATCAAAGTTGTCTGCCGTTGTGCCCATGGGCACCGGCGCGTGAAAGAACCATGTGTTGCCCAGATCGACACGGCCGAAAAACTTCCAATACCCTTTGAGGTCTGGATGCAGCACGTTGTAAAACGATTTGCCAGGGAAACGAGCGAGTAGCGTGTGTAGTTCTTGCGATTTGAAAACCAGCAGCACCATGCACCGATCATGGTCAGACAGTGTTTGTGTGATGCCCGCTTGCTCTCGCGTCTGGGATCGGCTGCCGTCGCAGCCCACCACATATTTCGCACGGATGATGTGCTGTTGTTGGCTGCTGCGTTCTGTCAGCGTGACGGTAGCGCCCTCATCGTCTTGCGTGATGTTCTCCGAACCCCAGCCATACAAGGTCTTCACCGTGGGTAGTGCCGCCACACGTTGACGCAATACCTTTTCAGTTTCGTACTGTGGGAGACGTTCGTTGTCTTTGAAGTAATACGGCTTCACCAGCTCACGCTGAAGCCAGTCGTAGTGGTGGTTGCTCAGCAGTGAGCCATAGGCCGTCAAGCCACCAATGCCGTATTCGGGAGGAATGGTGCGCGCCGCTCTCAGCGCTGGTTCTGCGCCCCAAAAATGAAAGTGTTCCATCGTGCGCTGCGTCAGGTTTTGGCCCCTTGGAATAGGTTGAGTTTGCGTGTGGCGCTCAGCCAAGATGCAGCGAATACCGCGTTGGCCCAGCTCAATGGCTAAACCAAGGCCCACAGGGCCGCCACCGATGATCACCACATCGGTTTCAAAAGAAGAAGGAGTGCTGTCTGTCATGTGCGTCATTTCGAAAGAACACATTGTTACGGCCTCCACCCGTGATTCCTGTCGCGGACTTGCCACCGTGCGCTGGGCTATTGCGTTACAACCTCATACGTGAGGACGTCCTCATGCTCTGATGATGAAGTGCTACGAATGAACGCCTTGCCCCTCTTGCTTGTCCCTGGATTGATGTGTGACCACACGGTTTGGGATCCGCTCTTGCCCCAGCTGTCGCCCTTGCACGTCTGTACGGTCGTGGATCATGGCGATGCAAATTCGCTGTCTCAAATGGCGGTTCAGTTACTGCAAGAAGCGCCGCCGCTGTTTTACATAGCAGGGCATTCCATGGGCGGCCGCGTGGCACTGGAGGTGTTGCGCATCGCACCCGAGCGAGTCGCTGGCGTGGCACTTTTAGATACAGGGCATCTGCCCAAGTTATCTGGCCCCGCAGGTGAAGAAGAAGTCCGCAAACGCATGCATTTGCTGCAAATTGCACAAGACCAAGGCGTGCGTGCCATGGCCAGTGAATGGGTGAAGGGCATGGTGCACCCAGACCGTTTGGCTGATGCAGATTTGATGGAGCGCATCTTGGCCATGTTCGATCGCAAAGATGCCACGGTCTTTGCGCACCAACTTCATGCCTTGATTCACAGACCCGATGCCAGCGATGTGCTGTCATCCCTGCGTGTGCCTACGCTGATTTTGTGTGGGCGACAAGACACATGGTCTTCGCCGGCGCAACACGAGGCCATGCATCAACTCGCCCCGCATGCCGTGTTGGCCGTGATTGAGGAGGCGGGTCACATGGCTCCCATGGAACGTCCCGATGGGGTGGTTGCTCAACTTTTACGATGGTTGGATACAAAAAACTAGGATTTACCCTTTAAATGCCTGTTTTTTGATCTAAATCAGACCTTGATGTATACAATTTTGGTGATGCGAACTGATTTTGTAACAACCACTCAACCCCCTGGGGGCGATCCTTTTGAGGAGGGTGGCTCGCAGGCCGTGAAGGTTCAGCTGAAGTTACGCGAGATGGTTTTGGCGGGTGAGCTCAAGGCGGGCGCACGCATCACTGAATTGGCCTTGGTCGAAAAACTGGGGGTCTCTCGCACTCCCATTCGTGCGGCCTTGATTCGCTTAGAGCAAGAGGGCTTGCTGCAGCAAATGCCCAGCGGTGGTTTTGCTGTACGCAAATTTTCAGAAGCTGATGTCGCTGATGCCATTGAGTTGAGGGGCACGGTAGAAGGCTTGGCCGTCCGTTTGGCCGCAGAGCGTGGTGTTTCCAGCGATGTGCTGGCGCAGGCCGATCAATGTTTGGATGGCATTGATCGTTTGCTGCAAGAGCCTGTGTTGAACGAAGAGGCTTTCTCTCGCTATGTTGATTTGAACGCCCAATTTCATGCCTTGTTGGGTGCGCTGGCGGCGTCGCCGGTGATTCAGCGCGAGCTAGAACGCGTGGGCAGTTTGCCTTTTGCTTCGCCCTCTGGTTTTGTGGGCGTGCAAGCCAATTCACCCAAGGCGCGCGACATGCTCATCGTGGCCCAAGACCAGCACCGACAAGTGATGCAAGCCATTGGCCAGCGCGAAGGTGCGCGGGCCGAGGCGGTGATGCGCGAGCACTCGCGTTTGGCGCAAAGAAATTTGCGTGAAGCGGTGCGAAGCCCGCTTGATCTGCCGGGCGCGCATTTGATTTCCCCCAGTTCTTGACGACGATTATTTCAAAGGAGACAGTTCATGCAAAAACGTTTTTTCCTAAGTGCCCTGACTTTGGGCTTGTTGGCGAGTTACGCCGGCACGGCGATGGCACAAGAGAAATTCAAGATCGGTTTGATCTTGCCCATGACTGGCCCATTCGCATCAACGGGTAAACAAATTGAAGCTGCGGCCCGCTTGTACATCGCGCAAAACGGCGACACCGTGGGCGGTAAAAAAGTCGAGCTCATCGTCAAAGACGACACCAGTGCGCCTGATGTGACCAAGCGCATTGCCCAAGAATTGGTGGTGAACGACAAGGTGAACGTGTTGGCTGGTTTCGGATTGACGCCGCTGGCGTTGGCCACAGCGCCACTGGCCACGCAATCCAAAACCCCGATGGTGGTGATGGCGGCCGCCACCTCCAGCATCACGCAAGCCTCGCCCTACGTCGTGCGCACCAGTTTCACACTGCCGCAAGCGGCAGTGGCCATGGCCGATTGGGCGCCTAACAACGGCATCAAAAAAGTGGTGACCTTGGTGTCGGATTACGGCCCTGGCATTGATGCTGAAAAGTTTTTCAAAGACCGCATGCTCTTCAACGGCGCTCAAGTGTTGGACACCTTGCGTGTGCCCATGCGCAACCCAGACTTCGCCCCGTTCTTGCAAAAAGTGCGTGACTTGAAACCCGATGCGGTGTTTGTGTTTGTGCCATCGGGCGCAGGTGCGGCGCTGATGAAACAGTTTTCCGAGCGTGGCATGGACAAAGCCGGCATCAAGTTGATCGGCACCGGCGACATCACCGACGACGATATCTTGAACAGCATGGGCGATGTGGCGAGTGGTGTGGTCACCTCACATCACTACTCGGCATCGCACAACTCGCCACTCAACAAGAAATTTGTGGCTGCGTTTGAAAAAGCCAATGCTGGCTTGCGTCCCAACTTCATGGCCGTGGGCGGCTATGACGGCATGCGCGTGATTTATGAAGCAGCCAAAGTCACCAAAGGTGGCAACGGCGAAGCTTTGCTCAATGCCATGAAAGGCCAAGTGTTTGAAAGCCCACGCGGCCCCATGTTCATTGATGCGCAAACCCGTGACGTGGTGCACAACATCTACATCCGCAAGGTGGAGAAGGTGGGGGGACAGCTCTTTAACCAAGAGTTCAGCACCATCCCTGACGTCAAAGATCCAGGCAAGAGCAAGTAATGCTCACCTTGCTGTTTGACGGGGTCGCGTACGGCATGCTGCTGTTTATTCTGGCAGTGGGCTTGTGCGTGACCATGGGGTTGATGAACTTCATCAACCTCGCGCATGGCGCGTTTGCCATGTTGGGGGGCTACGTCACCGTGGCGCTGATGCAGCGTCACGGCGTACCGTTTTTGGTGTGCTTGCCTTTGGCTTTCTTGGCTTCGGCGGCGATGGGCGTGGTGTTGGAGCGCACGCTGTACCGACCCATGTACAAAAAACCGCATTTGGATCAAGTGCTGTTTTCAATTGGCTTGGCCTTCATGGCGGTGGCGTCGGCCGACTACCTGATGGGCTCGCAACAGCAAATCATGCAGCTGCCAGATTGGTTGCGCGGGCGCACCGAGCTGTTTGCTGACACCCCATTTGTGTTGGGCATGGGTCACTACCGTTTGTTCATCATCGCGGTGTGCGCGGCCTTGACGGTGGGCTTGCAATATGTGTTGTCGGCCACGCGTTTTGGCAGTCGTTTACGCGCCAGTGTGGACGATGCACGTGTCGCGTCGGGCTTGGGCATCAATGTGAACGTGGTGTTTGCCGCCACCTTTGCCGTGGGCTCGGGCTTGGCGGGTTTGGGTGGCGCATTGGGGGCTGAGGTGCTGGGTTTGGACCCGACCTTTCCTTTGAAATTCATGGTGTACTTTTTGATCGTGGTGGCCGTGGGCGGCACCACTTCCATCACCGGGCCGTTGCTGGCGGCGTTGCTGCTGGGTATTGCCGACGTGGCAGGCAAGTACTACATCCCTAAATTGGGCGCATTCATTGTGTACGCCCTGATGATCGCGATTTTGATTTGGCGTCCGCAAGGTCTCTTCGTGCGTCAAGGAGGCAAGTCATGAATGCACACACTTCTTTGCTGCGTGCGGCGCGTTGGCAGCCTTTGGAGTTGGTGTTTTGGACGCTTGCATTTGCTTCGCCCTGGGTGCTGGCACAGCACGCGCTCATCATCAATGAGATTGCCATCGTGGCCTTGTTTGCCGTGTCGCTGGATTTGGTGCTGGGCTATACCGGCATTGTGTCGTTGGGGCATGCGGCGTTTTTAGGCTTTGGTGCGTACTCGGCGGCCTTGTTTGCCAAGCACATTCACCCCGATCCATTGTTGGGCTTGGCGGTAGGCATGGCGGCTGCAACCCTGTTGGGCGCACTGTGCTCGCTGTCCATCATGCGTGGCAGCGATTTGACGCGTTTGATGGTGACCTTGGGCACCGCGCTCATCTTGCTGGAGTTGGCCAACAAGTTCAGCGATTTGACGGGTGGGGCTGATGGTTTGCAAGGCGTCATCATGGGGCCCCTGTTGGGCCAGTTTGAGTTTGACCTGATGGGACAAACCTCGGCTTGGTATTCATTGGCTGTGCTGTTGGTGTTGTTTGTGCTGGCACGCCGCTTGGTGCATGCGCCCTTGGGTGTCACGCTCAAAGCCATTCGTGACAACCGCTTGCGTGCCATGGCCATTGGCATTCCGGTCACGGCCCGTTTGGCTGTGGTCTACACCGTAGCTGCTGGCATCGCGGGGGCTGCGGGGGCTTTGATGGCACAGACCACAGGCTTTGCATCGCTGGATGTGTTCGCGATGGACCGCTCTGCTGATGTGATGCTGATGTTGGCCATTGGTGGTGTGGGTTGGTTATATGGCGGTATCGCTGGCGCGGTGGCGTTCAAGTTGATGTACGACGTGATTGCCAACATCACCCCACAGTACTGGACGTTTTGGATGGGCCTGTTTTTGGTGGTGCTGGTGTTGGTTGGACGTGAACGGTTGATTCGCCCTTGGACTTGGGTTTCTGCGGCATCCCGCAACGAGGGGGCGTCATGAGTGCCGTATCTTCAAACAACAGTGCTTACGCCTTGCAAACGCAAGGGCTGGTCAAACGCTTTGGCGGCATCACCGCCACCGACCATGTCAACCTCAACATCGCGCACGGTGCGCGTCACGCGCTGATTGGCCCTAATGGTGCCGGTAAAACCACGCTCATCAACTTGATGACGGGCGTGTTGCCCGCGACCGAAGGCCGCATCGTGTTGCAAGGTGAAGACATTTCGCGCTTGGCGCCACACCAACGTGTGGCACGCGGCATGGTGCGCACGTTTCAAATCAATCAACTGTTCAACTCGCTCACGCCGTTAGAGACGCTGGTGATGGTGGTCACGCAACATCGCGGCGAGGGCGCGCGTTGGTGGCAGCCGCTGGGCCACAGCGCGGCGATCACCGAGCGGGCTGAAGCGTTGTTAGAGCAGTTTCACCTCACCGATGTGATGCAGCAGCGCACCGAACATTTGGCTTACGGCAAACGTCGCCTGCTAGAGATGGCGATTGCTTTGGCTTGTGAGCCTCGCGTGTTGTTGTTGGACGAACCGGTGGCCGGCGTCCCTGCTGGCGAGCGCGATGAGTTGCTGCAAACCGTGGCGGCGTTGCCTAGCGATGTGTCCATCGTGTTGATTGAGCACGACATGGACTTGGTGTTTAACTTTGCCGACCGCATCACCGTGTTGGTCAATGGTGCTGTGTTGACCGAGGGCTCACCGCACGAAATTGCGCATGACCCGCAAGTCAAAGCCGTCTATTTGGGGACCAGCCATGACTAACGCCACAGAACTTTTGCAGATCGAAGGCTTGCGTGCAGGCTATGGTGAAGCCGTGGTGTTGCACGACATTTCACTGCGCCTGAACGAGGGGGAAACCTTGGCCTTGTTGGGCCGTAATGGCACCGGTAAAACTACCTTGATGGACACCTTGGTGGGCGTGACCACGCAACATGGTGGCACCATTCAATTAGGTGGTGTGCCGCTGCACCGCATGGCGCCACACGAGCGAGCTGCGGCAGGCATCGGTTGGGTGCCGCAAGAGCGCAACATTTTCAAATCACTCACAGTGCATGAAAACCTCACTGCGGTGGCACGCGGTGCGAGCGGCACCAAGCACCGCGCGTGGACGCCTGAGCGTGTGTATGAGTTGTTCCCACGTTTGGCTGAGCGCCAAGATAACTTGGGCACACAACTCTCAGGCGGTGAGCAACAAATGTTGGCGGTGGGCCGAGCCTTGGTGCTGAACCCGCGATTGCTGTTGTTGGATGAACCGCTGGAGGGCTTGGCGCCCATCATCGTGGAAGAGTTGTTGCGCGCCATTGCGCGCCTCACGCGTGAGGAGGGCCTGAGCGCCATCATCGTCGAGCAGCACCCGCAAGCCATTTTGAAAATCAGCCATCAAGCCGTGGTGCTCGACCATGGCACGGTGGTCCACAGCGGCAGCGCACAAGCGCTGTTGGATCAACCCGAATTACTGGACCGCCTCTTGGGCGTGGCCCGCGTGGATTGAACATCAAGAAAGAGAGAGCGCATGTTTTTGAAAAACACTTGGTATGTGGCTGCCACATCGGCGGATGTGCAAGACAAACCCTTGGGCCGCACCATCTGCGGTGAGTCCATGGTGTTCTACCGTGGTGATGGTGGCAAGGTGTCTGCACTGGAAAACTTTTGCCCGCACCGTGGTGCGCCCCTGTCGTTGGGCAAGGTGTGCAATGGCAAGTTGGTGTGCGGCTATCACGGCTTAGAGATGGGCTGCGATGGCAAAACCGTGGCCATGCCCGGTCAACGTGTGCGTGGCTTTCCAGCTATTCGCAGCTTCGCCACGGTGGAGCGTTATGGTTTCATTTGGGTGTGGCCCGGTAATGTGTCTGAAGCCGATGAAGCCTTGATGCCCGCGTTTGAGTTTTTTGATAACCCCGCGTGGGCGTACGGTGGCGGGCTGTATCACATCCAGTGCAATTACCAGCTGATGATCGATAACCTGATGGATTTGACGCACGAGACGTATGTGCATTCCAACAGCATTGGTCAAAAAGAAATTGACGAGGTGCCTTGCACCACCAAGGTGGAGGGCGACCACGTCATCACCAGTCGTTTCATGGAAAACATTTCGGCACCACCGTTTTGGCAGATGGCGCTGCGCAGCAACAACTTGGCCGACGATGTGCCGGTGGATCGCTGGCAAATTTGCCATTTCACGCCACCCAGCCACGTGATGATTGAAGTAGGCGTGGCCCATGCAGGCAAGGGGGGCTATCACGCACCGCAAGACTGCAAAGCGTCAAGTGTGGTGGTGGACTTCATCACGCCAGAAACAGAGACGTCGATTCTTTATTTCTGGGGCATGGCCCGTCAATTTCAGCCTGAAGACGCCGAATTGACCGCGAAGATTCGCGAAGGTCAAGGCAAAATTTTTGCTGAAGATTTAGAAATGCTGGAGTCGCAGCAGCGCAACTTGAGCAAGTACCCAGAGCGCAATTTGTTGATGCTCAACATCGATGCAGGTGGCGTGCAATCGCGCCGCGTGATTGAGCGTCTTTTGACCAAAGAACACAGTGGAGTAAATGCATGAGCAATGACATGAATGAAGGGGTGAATACCCCTGTCGGCAGCGACGGCGTGTTCACGCTCGTCTTGACCAAATCAGGCCAACAGTTGCAAGTTGCAGCAGATCAAACCGCACTTCAAGTGCTGGAGGCGGCAGGCATTGATGTGCCCATGTCTTGCGGTCAAGGGATTTGCGGCACATGTTTGACCCGTGTGGTGGGTGGTGTGCCGGATCACCGCGACATGTATTTGAGCGGTGAGGAGCAAGACGCCAACGATCAGTTCACGCCTTGCTGTTCGCGCAGTAAAACTGCGGTGTTGATGCTAGATCTTTGAGGCTTAGCGAGCGTAACCGCCGCCACCGCCACCGCCAAAACCACTACCGCTGCGGCCACCGCCTGAACGGCCACCACCGCCACCACCGCCGCCTGAACGGCGGCCAAAGCCACCGCCACCACCGCCGCGTTTGCGTTCGGTCATGAGGTCCACGCTGGTGCGTGTGGGGTCGGGTTGGCGTTGACCGCCACCTTGTGTTTTATGACCAAAAGCGTTCACGCCGCTTTGGGTGCCCAAGTGCGCGTTGGCACGAGGTTGGAAGTCGTCATCGTCACGACGTGGCGCACGGGGTGCGTCAAAGTCGCGCGGTGGACGTGGTGCATCGCTGCGTGGGCCACGGTTGTCGAACTGACGAGGTGGGCGTTGGCCTTGACCCTGTGGGCGATTGCCATCACGTGCTGGGCGTTCGCCGCTGCGTGGAGGGCGGTCACCAAACTGGGCGCGCTCGCCATCGCGTGCGGGACGATCGCCCACACGGTCACGGCTCACATGGCCGCTAGGACGCGGTGCACGGCCTTCCGCGTTACCACCTTGGCCGCCTCGGCCACCGCCATTGCGACCACTGCCAGCGGCTTTGGTGTCGCGAATGCGTTGCATCATTTCACCGCGTGCGGCTTTGGCTGCAGCAGCCATCACGTCGCGGCCTGGTGGCTTGCCTAAGCCGCCCCACAGGGTTTGACGACCCATGGCGATGGGCTCGGCCTTTTCGTCGGCTTCTGGACCAAAACCTTCAACGGCCACTACTGGCACTTGTTGCTTGGTGAAGATTTCAATGTCACGCATGAAACCTTGTTCATCCAACGACACCAAGCTCACGGCTTCGCCGCTCGAGCCCGCGCGACCTGTACGGCCAATGCGGTGCACATAGTCTTCGCTGATGTTGGGGATTTCGTAGTTGACCACGTGTGGCAACTCGTCAATGTCAATGCCGCGAGCCGCAATGTCGGTGGCCACCAAGGCGCGGATTTCACCAGTCTTGAAGCCTGACAAAGCTTGGGTACGTGCAGTTTGGCTCTTGTTGCCGTGCAGCGCCATGGCGCTGATGCCGTTCTTGGTCAAGAACTCGGCCACGTTGTTGGCGCCAAACTTGGTGCGTGTGAACACCAGCACTTGGCTCCAGTTGTGCTCGTTGATGATGTGCGCGAGCAAAGCCTTTTTCTTGCCGCGGCCCACAGGGTGAACCACTTGCGTGATGCGTTGCACCGTGGTGTTGCTGGGCGTGACTTGGATGCTTTGTGGGTCTTTGAGCAGGTTGTTGGCCAGTTCGCGAATTTCGTCGCTGAAGGTGGCAGAGAACAACAAGCTTTGTTTGTCTTTGGGCACCAAGGCCAAGATTTTCTTGACGTCGTGAATGAAGCCCATGTCCAACATGCGGTCGGCTTCGTCAAGCACCAAGATTTCCACGGTCGACAAGTCGAGCAAACCTTGCTGTTGCAAGTCAAGCAAGCGGCCGGGGGTGGCCACCAAGATGTCCACGCCTTTTTTGATGCGGGCGACTTGCGGGTTCATGCCCACGCCGCCAAAGATGACGGTGGAGGTGAGTTGCAAGTATTTGCCGTAGTTGCGCACCGACTCTTCCACTTGGGCCGCGAGTTCGCGGGTGGGGGTCAGCACGAGGGCGCGCACGCCGTACACGCCAAATTTGTTTTCTTTGCTGCGGCTCATGGTGAGCTTGTGCAACATGGGCAGGGTGAAGGCCGCTGTTTTACCGGTGCCTGTTTGGGCGCCTGCCAACAAGTCGTGACCTGCGAGAACCGCTGGAATGGCTTGGGCTTGGATGGGGGTAGGAGTTTCGTAGCCCTGTTCGGCCACAGCTTTTTGGATGGCCGGAGCCAAATTTAAATCTTCAAATTTCATGATGGAGCGCTTATGTCAGCGCATGACACCAACCCGCTTGGCCCGAAGGCCACCCAGTCAAAGGTCGGCAATATTTACAGGTGAGCTCTAGAAATCACAAACAGAGGTGTTTGGAACTGGCTCCAGCAGAAGTGCTGATGTTGCGGCAACTGGCGGCGGCAACGAGGAGCATTGTCGCACGGATCGAGATAGCTGGGATAATCAGCGTTTTATTGCTCCTGCTACCCGAAAGAAAACAAATGGCTCAGTACGTTTTTAGTATGAACCGCGTCGGCAAAATCGTGCCGCCCAAGCGTCAGATCTTGAAAGACATTTCCCTCTCCTTCTTCCCCGGAGCCAAGATTGGCGTATTGGGTACCAACGGTTCTGGTAAGTCCACCTTGCTCAAGATCATGGCGGGTCTTGACAAAGAGATCGAGGGCGAAGCCATTCCGATGGCGGGTCTGAAGATCGGATATCTCCCTCAAGAGCCACAACTCGATCCCGAGCACACCGTGCGTGAGTCTGTGGAAAGCGGTATGGGCGAAGTCAAGGCCGCTCAAGCGCGCCTTGAAGAGGTGTACGCCGCGTACGCTGAAGAGGATGCTGACTTCGACGCCTTGGCCGCTGAACAAGCCAAGCTCGAAGCCATCATTGCCACCGCTGGCGATGCTTCCGATCACCAACTCGAAATCGCCGCCGATGCGTTGCGTTTGCCCCCGTGGGACGCCATCATTGGCAAACTGTCGGGTGGTGAAAAGCGCCGCGTGGCTTTGTGCCGCTTGTTGCTGTCCAAGCCTGACATGTTGCTGCTTGACGAACCCACCAACCATTTGGACGCTGAATCGGTGGACTGGCTGGAGCAGTTCTTGGCCCGCTTCTCAGGCACCGTGGTGGCCATTACCCATGACCGCTACTTCCTCGACAACGCTGCCGAATGGATTTTGGAACTCGACCGTGGTCATGGCATTCCCTACAAGGGCAACTACTCCACATGGTTGGAGCAAAAAGAAGCCCGTTTGGAGCAAGAGCAACGCACCGAAGACGCACGTACCAAGGCCATGAAAAAGGAATTGGAATGGGCGCGTCAAAACCCCAAAGGCCGTCAAGCCAAGAGCAAGGCCCGTTTGGCCCGCTTCGAAGAACTGTCTGACTACGAATACCAAAAGCGCAATGAAACACAGGAAATTTTTATTCCAGTGGCGGAACGCTTGGGTCATGAAGTGTTTGAGTTCAAGAACGTCAGCAAGTCCTTTGGCGACCGTGTGTTGATTGACAACTTGAGCTTTCAAGTGCCTGCAGGCGCCATCGTTGGCATCATCGGCCCCAACGGCGCTGGTAAATCTACCTTGTTCAAGCTGATCGCTGGCAAAGAGCAACCCGACAGCGGCGAAGTCAAGATCGGTCAAACCGTCAAGATGGCCTTTGTGGACCAAAGCCGCGACGACTTGTCCGATGACAAGACCGTGTGGGAAGACATCTCAGGTGGTTTGGACATCTTGAACGTGGGCAAGTTCCAAATGCCAAGCCGTGCGTATTGCGGCCGCTTTAACTTCAACGGTGGCGACCAACAAAAGAAAGTCGGCATGTTGTCAGGCGGTGAGCGTGGTCGTTTGCACTTGGCTAAGACTTTGATCGAAGGCGGCAACGTGTTGCTGCTTGACGAACCTTCCAACGACTTGGACGTGGAAACCTTGCGCGCTTTGGAAGATGCGCTGTTGGAATTCGCTGGCTCTGTGATGGTGATTAGCCATGACCGCTGGTTCCTTGACCGGATTGCTACCCACATCTTGGCCGCTGAAGGCGATAGCCAATGGGTGTTCTTCGATGGCAACTACCAAGAGTACGAAGCCGACAAGAAGAAGCGTTTGGGTGAAGAGGGGGCCAAACCCAAACGTGTGCGTTTCAAAGCCTTGAAGTAATTTTTTACGCCGTCCTCCAAAGCCCAACCACCTAGCGGTGGTTGGGCTTTTTTATTCCAAGAGTTCTGCTTCATCATTTTTAATACTTTGATAGATTTACTTGACTATAAAATGCGTACAAATAGTTTCATATTTATGTGGAGCTTTCCTCAAATTAGTTAAGAGAACAGGAACTTGTGATGAATATGCCTCCTTCCAAAGAACCTTATGACGGCTATTGCGGTACCAGCTACGCCGCCAAAATGTTGGGCATCTCTGTGGGAACCGTGCAAGGTTTGGTCGAAAAGGGGGACCTGAAGGCCTGGAAAACCCAAGGCGGTCACCGTCGCATTTCTTTGCAGTCGATCCAAGAGTACCAACGTCGACACAACTTGGCCCCTGCATTGATGATGCAAAGCGAAGACCGTTTGCGCGTGCTGGTGGTGGAAGACGATGAAAGCACCCGTTTGATGTTGCAAGCCAACTTTGAACAATGGGGCTTGCCTTTAGATACGGTGATGTACGCATCCGCCATGGAGGCGTTGTTGGATATGCCCAGCTTGCAACCACAGGTGTTGTTGACCGATTTGAAAATGCCCAACGTCGATGGTTTTGAGTTTTTGAAAACCCTCAGTGCGCACAACCTCTTTAGCAATTTGGCCGTGGTCGTCATGACCGGTATGAGTGCCGAAGACGTGCGAGCCAAAGGTGGTTTACCCGATGGCGTGCAGCTGCTGCAAAAGCCCATCGATATGGACTGGTTGCATGGCTTCTTTGATGCGCTGATGTCCGTACGCCAAATCAACCGCCGCGCGCGCCAAGCGGCATAAGTTACAGGGCTAAGCGCCTGAGCGACAGCGGGGGTATTCGGAGCCAGTTAAGCTCTGCCCCGTGCTCAAACTATCTGTCCTCGATCAATCTGTCGCTGCTGCTGGCCGAAGCCAAGACGCAGCCATCCGTCAAACCTTAGACCTTGCCACTCAGTGCGAGGCATGGGGCTATCACCGCTTTTGGGTGAGCGAACACCACAGCCATCCCAGCATCGTAGGTACGGCGCCCGAGGTGCTGATGGGCGCCATTGCCGCAAGCACCACGCGCATTCGGCTGGGCAGCGCAGGCGTCATGCTGCCGCATTACGCGCCCCTCAAGGTGGCTGAACAATTTCGTGTGCTCGATGCCTTGGCCCCCGGCCGCATTGACCTAGGCGTGGGCCGTGCGCCCGGCAGCGATGGGCGCACTGCGCAGCTGCTCAACCCCGACCGACACGCCTCAGACAACTTCCCACAACAAGTGATGGAACTGCAAGCGTGGGTCACGGGCGAACCTATCCCCGCAGGTCACCCCGGCCACGGCGTGTACGCCTATCCCAGTGGCAACACATCGCCCGATGTGTGGATGCTGGGCAGCTCGGACTACGGCGCACAGCTTGCCGCGCATTTGGGACTGCCATATGCCTTTGCCTATTTCATCACCGATGGACAAGGTGTCGGCAACGCTTTCAACCTCTACCGCGCCAACTACCGCCCCAACGAGCGCAACCCCAAGCCGCGCGCCACGGTGTGCGTATGGGCTTTGGCGGCTGACACTGAAGACGAGGCTTGGCATTTGTTCCAAAGTCGAGCCCGTTGGAAGATGGACCGCAACACAGGACGCATCGGTGCCTTGCTGCCACCCGACCAAGCCGCGCGTGACTACAACGCCTCCGAGCAAGTGGCCCTCGCCGAATTGCGCGCAAGTGCTTTCGTGGGCAGTGCGCCGCAAGTCGCCGACAAACTGCGTAAGCTGGCCGAGCGTTTGCAGCTCGATGAAGTGGTCATCATCACGTGGACGCACGATGCCGCAGCGCAGGCCCGCTCGTATGAGCTGCTGGCCCAAGAGTTTTCATTGACGACATCTACCTAAAACCAAACCGGAGACTGAACCATGTTTTCAACCGCAATCGCAGGCAGCTTGCCCAAACCCGAATGGTTGGCCGAGACCAACAAACTCTGGCCTAAGTGGCAATCTGAGGGCGATGCGCTCTTGCAAGCCAAGGCAGATGCCACGCTGTTGTGGATCAAGGCGCAAGAAGACGCGGGCCTCGATGTGATTGGCGATGGTGAGCAATCGCGCCAACACTTTGTGCACGGCTTTTTAGAGCAGGTTGAAGGCATCGACTTTGAAAACAAAGTCACCATGGGCATCCGCAACAACCGCTACGACGCGCAAGTGCCGCAAGTCATTGCGCCTTTGAAGTTGAAAGGCCGTGTGCACGCGTTTGAAGCGCAGCTGGCACGCGCCCACACCAAGAAGAAACTCAAGTTCACCTTGCCCGGCCCCATGACCATCGTCGACACCGTGGCCGACCGCTTTTACGGCAAGGGTAAAGACCCTGTGCAAGGCCGCATCGACATGGCATTTGCCTTTGCCGAATTGCTCAACCAAGAAGCCTTGGCGTTGCAAGCCGATGGCGTGGACATCATTCAGTTTGACGAACCCGCGTTCAACGTCTACCTAGACGAAGCCGCAGACTGGGGCGTCAAAGCCCTAGAGCGCGCAGCGCAAGGCTTGACCTGTACCACCGCCGTTCACATTTGTTACGGCTATGGCATCGAAGCCAACAACAACTGGAAGAAGACCTTGGGTGACGAGTGGCGTCAATACGAAAAAGTGTTGCCCGCCTTGGCCAAGAGCAGCATCCAACAAGTGAGCCTCGAGTGCTACCACTCGCATGTGCCACCAGAGATGATGGCGTTGCTAGAAGGCAAAGACGTGATGGTGGGTGTGATTGACGTGGCCAGCGATGTGATTGAAACGCCAGAGCAAATTGCCAACACCATTGGCATGGCTTTGAAGTACGTGCCTAAGAACCGTTTGATTGCTTGCACCAACTGTGGCTTGGCGCCTATGAGCCGTGAGGTGGCTGTGAAGAAACTGGAGGCTTTGGCGGCTGGGGCTGCGTTGGCGCGTACTCGGTACGCCTGAGTTTGTTTTGTTGTTGTTCGGGAGGTGAGGGGTTTGGGCATCTGTTTACGCTCATGTCCCCCGATTCAGGCGAAGCCTGAATCTCCTCCTTGACTTCGCTACAACAGATACCCAAACCCCTCTCGTCGCTCACGAAGATGCTTGCTCGCCTTCGGCTTTGCAAGCTGCATGAGCCGCTCAACGGCAAAGAAGTAAAAGAAGCGAGTTAAGCGCACCCACCATCACCACAGCTACCGCTGCCGTGAATCTCGTCCTCAGGCAAAGCCTCAGGCGCAGTCACGATGCCAGTCTCAGCGTCATACCCCACACGACGCAAGTGCAAGGCCAGCGCAGCATCCATGGTCTGGGCATGTTGAGGGAACCAAATACCCAACTCGTGTGCCATTTGGCGCATCACCGCCATGTCGCCTTTTTCTCGGCCGCGGCGCAAGCCTTCGCGCATCACCTCCAGCACCACGTTGTGCTGCATGGTGTGGCAGTTGCTGGAGGAAAACTTGGTGTCTGCCATCCATTTGTCTTCGCCACCAAAGTGGTCTTCGGTGTGTTCAATCAAGGCCGCGAAGCGTTCCACCAAAGTGTCGTCATCTGCCAGTTCTGTGGCGGCCAGCAAGTCGACAAACTCACGGTGCGTGTCGTCCATGAAATCCAGCTCAAGTGACAAAGCGTCAGACCAAGCGAGGGTGACTTCGCGGGTGGGCAGTGTGGCGGTGAGTGTGTCGGACATAAAAGCTTTCGAATAAAACGGAGTGCCGGTTCGCTGCTGATGAGCGGTGCCTTGGCGTTTCTGACTCTGCAGGTGCAAGCTTAATTGTAAGAAGCCGCCACACCCTTGCGCTGGGTCAAACCCCGCGCAGCCAAGCAGCAAAGCGATGCAAATAACTGGGCTCGGCTACAAAGACGGCCAGTGTCACAGTCGCATTGGCCACGCCCGTCCAAAAAATCACCTCTGGAATGGTCAGGCCTGCACCCAGCAGGGCGCCTGCGATGAGCGAGCTGGCAATCATGAACAGCGCGTTGATGATGTTGTTGGCTGCGATGATGCGTGCGCATTCCGCGTTGTGGCTTTGCTGCTGAATCAGTGCATACATGGGCACGCTGTAAATGCCGGCAAACAGGCTGAGCAACACCAAATCGGCCATGATGCGCCAGTGTTCGGTTTGTGTGACGAAGGCGTTGATGCCCATCAGTTCAGCCACTGGCAAGTGGCTCGATGCCACATACAAGTCCACTGCAAACAGCGTCATGCCCATCGCACCCAGTGGGCTTAGGCCAATCTCAACGCGGCCTCGGCTGAGTGCCTCGCACAGAAGTGATCCCGCGCCAATGCCCACCGAGAACAACACCAAGAGCAGCGACGCCACTTGCGCGTCACCATGCAGTACCTCTTTGGCAAAGCTGGGGAATTGGCTGAGAAAGATCGCACCAAAGAACCACATCCAGCTGATGCCAATAAGGGTGATCAACACCGAGCGGTTGGCATTGGCCAAACGCAGGTTGTGCATGGTTTCGGTAAACGGGTTCCAGTTGATTTTCAATTCAGGGTTGGCGGCCGTCAGCGATGGAATACCTGCGCTGGTCCATCGACCCAACACGGCCACAGCCACGCAAGCGATGGCCACACTGGTGTGGCCAACCTCAGGAATCGCCACCAGCAAACCACCCGCCACATTGCCCAGCAAGATGGCCACAAACGTGCCCATTTCCACCATGCCGTTGCCACCGGTGAGTTCGTGCTCTTCGAGCACTTGAGGCAGATACGCAAACTTCACGGGGCCAAACAGCGTGGAGTGCAGGCCCATCAAAAACGTGCACAGCAACAGCACGGGCACTTGCTGTGTGGCAAAGCCCACAGCACCGAGCACCATGACGCCGATTTCAAAATTCTTCACAAAGCGCATCAGCGTGGCGTGGTCGTACCGGTCGGCCAACTGCCCGCTGGTGGCTGAAAACAAAAGGAAGGGGAGGATGAACAGTGCCCCAATCACCAAGCCCGCAAAAGAGACGGACAACCAGCTCACGCTGAGCTGGTAGGTCACCATCACGGTGAAGGCGAACTTGAACAGGTTGTCGTTCGCTGCACCGCAAAACTGCGTCCAGAAAAACGGCCCAAACCGACGTTGATTTAAGAGTGCGAACTGGTTGGCTTCGCGTGG